>Ga0209573_1000843_pt1 | contig 54946 bp, 40 predicted proteins | sample TNRBio252014_DNA_FD_185870 | JGI IMG/M metagenome (GOLD analysis project Ga0209573, IMG submission 185870) | Wastewater treatment Type I Accumulibacter community from EBPR Bioreactor in Madison, WI, USA - TNR Reactor_6/25/2014_ DNA (SPAdes)... | ecosystem: Engineered > Bioreactor > EBPR >...
GGATAAACCGGAAAAACTTATTGAATATCAGTCTATAGGGGCTGGTAAGGGGAGGTTTTTGTCTTTTTTTTTGTTTTTTCGGTCGGAATGCTTGGTTTGCAATATAGAAGGGAGAGAGGGAGAGAGGACGACTAAACTGCGAATGCACTAAACCCAATCGCTAAACGGGTAAGCGGTAAACGCTTACCCTACTAAACAATCGCATGAACCCAATATCACAGCAAATCAAGCAACTGGCGGCGCAATATCATGCCGACCTGGTTCAAATGCGGCGGCATCTGCACCAGTATCCCGAGCTCTCTTTTGAAGAAGCGGAGACTGCTGCGTTTGTCGCGCGGTACTTGTCGGAATGGGGTATTTCATTTCAAAAAGACGTAGCCGGTCATGGCATTGTAGCCCTTATCGAAGGTCGCAACCCGGAAAAAGGGGTGGTAGCCTTGCGCGGCGACATGGACGCCCTGCCCATCCAGGAGGCCAACGAAGTGCCCTACTGCTCGCAACGCCCCGGCGTGATGCACGCCTGCGGCCACGATGTGCACACTACCTGTCTGCTGGGCGCGGCCCGCATACTGCACGACCTGCGCGATCAGTGGAGCGGTACGGTCAAACTGCTATTCCAGCCCGCCGAAGAACGCCTGCCTGGCGGCGCCTCGCTGATGATCAAAGACGGCGCACTCGAAAAACCCAAACCTACCGCTATTTACGGCCAACACGTATTCCCCTTGCTCGAAGCAGGCAAAGTGGGCTTCCGGGCCGGTATGTATATGGCCTCTTCCGACGAACTCTATCTGACCGTAAAAGGCAAGGGCGGCCACGGCGCCATGCCCCACGAATGCGTAGATCCCGTGTTGATCACCGCACATATCATCACGGCGCTCCAGCAAATCGTGAGCCGCCATGCCGACCCAACCGTTCCTTCAGTACTTACTTTCGGCCATATCGCCTCCAGCGGCGGCGCCACCAACGTGATACCCAACGAGGTGAAATTAATGGGCACTTTCCGCACTATGCAGGAAAACTGGCGTTTCGAAGCCCACCGCCGCATGCAGCGCATCGCCGAAGGCATAGCCGAAAGCATGGGTGGCGCCTGCGAATTGCGCATCGAAGTGGGCTATCCCACCCTGTTCAACGATGAAGCCCTTACCGAAAAGGCCCGCCAAAATGCCGTGGAGTACCTCGGCGCTGATAATGTGGTAGACCTCCCCATCCGCCTTACCTCTGAAGATTTTGCCTATTTCTCGCAGGTGATTCCCGGCTGCTTCTACCGCCTGGGTACCCGCAATGCCGCCCGCGGCATTACATCCCTGCTCCATACCGATACTTTCGATATCGACGAAGACAGTCTGCCCATCGGCGCCGGCCTACTGGCCTGGATGGCGGTGTGCGGGTTGGATGTTGAATGTTGAATGTTGGATGCTGAACGTTTAATTACTTATAGACCAATGTTTTATATATTCATTTTTATTAAAATTAAACATCAAACATTCAATATTAAAAATTAACTGCAACTTTCCCTGCGAAAATCCGTATACACATATTTGTTATTTTGATAATAAATAGCCGGTATACCATGTCAAAAATCCTGATAGCAGACGATGAGGGTAGCATCAGGCGCACCCTTCGTGAAATTCTGGAATTCGAAAAATTTGAAGTAGAAGAAGCCGCCGACGGGGTAGAATGCCTGTCGAAGCTGCGGAAAAGTGAATTTGACGTGGTGCTGCTCGATATCAAGATGCCCAAGATGGACGGCATGGAGGCCCTCGACCGCATACAGGAGCTCAATCCCGACTTGCCCGTGGTAATGATCTCAGGCCACGCCACCATCGATACCGCCGTGGAGGCCGTCAAACGCGGCGCCTTCGATTTTATTTCAAAGCCGCCCGACCTCAACCGCCTCCTCATCACCCTGCGCAATGCCATCGACAAAGCCGGACTCGTCACCGAAACCAAAATACTTCGCCGGCAGGTGACTGCCGCAAAAGTTCAGGATATCATCGGCGATTCGGCAGCTATGCAACAGGTGCGCAACACCATAGACCGCGTAGCCCCCACCGATGCCCGCGTGCTGGTCACCGGCCCCAACGGCGCCGGCAAGGAACTCATCGCCCGCTGGATTCACGCCAAAAGCCACCGTGCCAACGGCCCGATTGTGGAAGTGAATTGCGCCGCCATCCCCTCCGAACTCATCGAGAGCGAGCTATTCGGCCACGAAAAAGGCGCCTTTACCTCCGCAATGAAACAACGCATCGGCAAGTTTGAACAAGCGCATAATGGAACTTTATTTTTGGATGAGATAGGCGATATGAGCCTTTCGGCCCAGGCCAAGGTGCTCAGAGCCCTCCAGGAACAAAAAATAGCCCGCGTAGGCGGCGATAAAGATATTAAGGTGGATGTGCGCGTGGTAGCAGCTACCAACAAAGACCTGCGCGCAGAAATCGAAGCCGGGCGTTTCCGGGAGGACCTCTACCACCGGCTGGCGGTTATTATCATCCAATCACCGACCCTGCGCGACCGCCGCGACGATATCCCCGCACTGATCACCCATTTCATCAGCCAGATCTGCGCCGAATACGGCGTGCCACCCCGCAAAATGACCGCAGAAGCTATCGAAGCCCTCCAGCAGTTGGAGTGGACCGGCAACATCCGTGAACTGCGCAATGTGGTGGAACGCCTCCTCATTCTCGGCGCCGACCCCGTCACTGCCGATGACGTGGCGATGTACGTGGCGCCACCCCGTGAGAGGGTGGGAGTGTGAGAGTGTGGGAGTGAGAGACATCCCACTCTCTCACTCTCTCACTCTCCCACACTCTTACAGGGCCATTTCCAGGTTAAACACCTTCGCCACCGCCTTTTTGCGGTAGGTAAAGATCTGCTCGATGCGATTATCCACCAATAGTATATCGGCCAAGGCGCCGATGATGCCGAAAGGTACCTTATAGTGCAAAATATCAGTCATCATTACCCCGCCGTCTACGGCTTCAAAATGGTGCTGGTGGTGCCAGAAAGCATAGGGACCGAAGCGTTGCTCATCGATAAAATACTGCCGGTCGGCCACATGCGTGATTTCCGTAACCCAATTCAGCTTCACCCCAGGGAAAGGCATCACCCGATATTGCACGATCATACCGGGATACATCTCCATTTGGCTGATATCTGACAAGATCTCGAACGACATGTCCTCCGGCGTGATCGTATCCAGATTTTCCGGGCGGGAGAAAAAGGCCCATACCGTTTCCAGGTCCAGGGGCAGGAATTGTTTCCAAATCTTCTGCTTTACCTTCATTATTAGCGACTTTATTTGGTTATTGTAATTATCCTTCCGTATGTCAATGCGTCACTTTTCTGACCGCGTTTCAGCTTGTATTATGACCTCTAACTAAATAGCAAAAAAATAAAAAAGTTCAAATGTTGTAATTTATTTAAAATCAATTGTTTACAAATAACAATAATTCAAAATATTAAAAATACCCCTTTTGAGGTATAACACACATTAAAAAACATACTATATTTGTACTGTCTGTATCCCTATTTGAATAAAAATAGGGATCAAGTTATTAGCTGGATGTAACGAATAGCTACTTCCGAGAATAAACCGAAAAAGAAGAATTCATTTTCCCTTAAACCGCATAATCCCATGACGTACGCAACTAAAAAGGCAATTCGTTTGCTTTCGCGCCGTGTTTTTTCTCACGCCTGGATTTCATTACTCACCGGTAATTTTTCCGATTGTACGATTAAGGTAGTTTGATGTGCTGGTAACAGTGCTGCATGTGTATTGCACCTGATACCTACCACGATTACTATCAGCCTGGCGCTTAGAAAAACACATCCCTATGAACGCGATTGACTTAAGCCGAAAAAACGGCAAGTTGCCTATAATGATATATTGTATTGCCGCCACCATAGTGTTAATACCGTTGTATTTGCCGGCAATTAATCCGGTATTACACCAAGCCCCTGCATATATTTCACAACAACCCAATCTAACAAACCCGGCATTTTGTCCCCCCATACTAAAAGGCCGGCACCTCAGTTTAAATTGCCTGGAACTAAGCGGTAATGCACCACTGGCACAGCCAGAGGTTTACAGTCCTTGCGATCGTGAGGTACAACTGGTGTACAACGACGATTTTTTCACACTGGGTTGCGCCCAGGAAGGATTCACAGGATATTTTGCGCCTTCCCGCTGGGAAGCGCTTAAGATAAATGGTGACGGTGGGGTAGATGTCACCGGAGCTCCCGACGGGCTATTGGTTGAAGGGGCCAATAGCGCTCTGGTCAGCGTGGATGCCGGAAGTACGGTTCAATGGCGTTTAGCCATACCCGCGGAAGGTTATGCAGTGTTTGGCTGGAGGGTTGTTGGGGGCTCCAATCTTTTTTCAGTGCTGGTAAACGGCCGGCAAGTACTTGTTGCCGACAGCCCTGAAGAGGTTGACGATAGATTTTTTTCGCCCCTACTCCACCCTGGCGATCAGTTGACGCTGCAAATCAGCGCCTCTGCCGATCACTCCGCCGCCGTTGAACTGTCGCAGTTCCGCCTACTCACCAACGCTACCGGCGTCACTTGCCGCCTGTGGACCGCCGGCGACGATGCCGGCGAAGTTGCCCAATTTACCCAGTTTATTACTTACGAACGCCCCTCTATTACGCAAGTACTTTTTCCCGCCAACCGCGACGGGATCGAAGCGCCTGCCGTCTCCGACATTTCGGAGGCCCATCCCGACCATATCGGCTACCCGGTGATTGACCGCGATGGCAATCCCGATACGTCTAACGATCAATATTCGCTCAACGAAGCCTGCGGTTATAGCGCCACCTGGACCGACGAAGTTATTTCGGCCGGCCGGCGCTGCATTCTGAACCGCCAATGGCTCGTTACTGACGATTGCGGAAGCAATACTATGAGAATTGTGCAGGTGATTCACCTACTTCAAGGAGCAGGCGATTGCCTGCCCTCGCAGCCCGGCGCCCAACCGGCTACCCAGCCCAAAGCGCGCCCTGTGTCTGCTACCGCTGTGCTTTCCGCAGCTTTTTAACCAAGGTTTGTAAAGGGTTTCTCATACAGGATCGAGGCCGTCTCAAAAAGAGACGGCTTTTTTTGTACCGGTCAGACGGTTTCAAACCGTCTGACCGGTACAAAAAATTTCCTATCTTTGCAAAAAAAACGATGTCTCAAGTAAAAGCATTCAACGAGTATCGCGCTCGCATGAACGAAAAGTTGTTGGCGCATGACAACAAAGTGCTCAAGCGCTTTTTCAACCTCGACACCAATGCCTACGAAGACGGCGCCCTCAATCGCAAAACCAAAGAACTGATGGGCCTGGTAGCCTCTATGGTATTGCGTTGCGACGACTGCATCCGATATCACCTCGGCGCCTGCTACGAACAAGGCGTAACCCGCGACGAAATATTTGAAGTATTTTCTATCGCCAACCTCGTTGGCGGCTCTATCTGCATACCCCACACCCGGCGCGCCCTCGAATATTGGGAAGTACTCGAAACACAACCCCGGTAAGAAATACTTGTTTTATAATACAGAAGTTGTAACTTTCTGGTGTTATTTTATCATCAAATAAATGACGTTACAGGTTGTAAGTTGTAGGTTGTAAGTTAATTTTACCATACAAACTTACAACCTATAACCTACAACTTACAACCACCATGTCCGACTACCTCTCTCAACTCAACGACGTACAACGGCAAGCGGTAACCAGTACCGACGGCCCCGTACTGGTTGTAGCAGGCCCCGGCTCGGGCAAAACCCGCGTGCTCACGTACCGCATCGCCCACCTCATCGAAAAAGGCGTGGCGCCCTGGGAAATCCTGGCCCTCACCTTCACCAACAAGGCGGCCAAGGAGATGAAGGAACGCATCGAAAAAATCGTGGGCGACAAATCGGACAAAGTGTGGGCGGGTACTTTCCACTCTATTTTTGCCCGCATCCTGCGCGTAGAAGCCGATAAGATCGGATATCCGCCCAATTTTACCATCTACGATACCGACGATACCAAAAGCGTACTGAGCGCTATCGTCAAAGAATTGCACCTCGACCCCACGGCCTACAATGTCAATAATATACGCTCACGCATTTCTTCCGCCAAAAGCAACCTGATCACACCCCGCAAATACGCTGAAGATGAAGCCCTGCGCCTGCAGGACCGACAGGCGAATATGCCGCAGATCTACGCCATTTACGAAAAATATACCGCCCGCTGCAAACGCTCGGGCGCCATGGACTTTGACGACCTTCTCTACCGCCTCTACGAACTGTGGCATACCAATCCCGACGGCGTGCTCGATAAATATCGCGCCAAATTCAAATACGTGCTGGTAGACGAGTTTCAGGATACCAACCACCTGCAATACGCTATCGTGCGCAAACTGGTGCACTACGAGGGCAGCCCCCGCAATATCTGCGTAGTGGGCGACGACGCGCAGAGTATCTACGCTTTCCGCGGCGCTACGATCCAGAATATTCTCGACTTTGAAGACGATTTCAAACCCTTCGGCATCCGCGTGTTTAAGCTGGAGCAAAATTACCGCTCTACCGAACAGATCGTGCAGGCCGCCAATGAGATTATAATTTACAATAAACGCCAGATACCCAAACAAATCTGGTCGGATAAAGGCCTCGGGCAAAAGATCAAGCTGATTAAAGCGATGACCGACAACGAGGAAGGCCGCCGTGTAGCCGATACGATCGTGGAGCAAAAAAACCGCTACCACCTCCGCAACGGCGATATCGCTATCCTCTACCGCACCAACGCCCAATCGCGCATATTTGAAGAATACCTGCGCCGGTACAACCTGTCGTACCGCGTTTTCGGCGGATTGTCGTTCTACCAGCGCAAGGAAGTCAAAGACCTGCTAGCCTACCTGCGACTGGTAGTGAACCCCAAAGACGAGGAGGCCCTGCGCCGCGTACTCAACTACCCGCGCCGCGGCATCGGCGATGCTACCCTCGACAAACTCAGCGAGATGGCCGGCGTTACAGACACTACGATGTGGGAAAACCTGCTCAAAGTAGAAGCCTCCACCCGCGCCAAAAACGCCATCGGCGAGTTTGTGGCCCTGATACAAAAAGCCACCGAACTCAACGGCAATGCCCATGAAGTGGCTACCTATATCGCCAAAGGCTCGGGATTGCTCAGCCACCTCAAAGAAGACACCACGGTAGACGGCATGGCTCGCCTCGAAAACGCCAACGCGCTGCTCGACGGCATCAAGGCTTTTGTGGAAGAAGACCTCGAAACCGAATCCACCGCCGATAAGTCGCTGGCCGCCTACCTCCAGAATATCGCCCTGCTCACCGACCTCGACCAGGCCGATCCCGACCCCGACTTCATCACGCTTATGTCGACGCACTCGGCCAAAGGCCTCGAGTTTAAATCGGTGTTTGTGGTGGGCATGGAGGAAAAACTCTTCCCCTCTTACATGGCCATGGACAACCCCGAAGGCCTCGACGAAGAACGGCGCCTTTTTTATGTGGCCATCACCCGTGCCGAGCAATTCCTCACGCTCACCTACTCCAACAGCCGCTACCGCTTCGGGCAAATGCGCTTCAACGAGCCCAGCCGCTTTCTCGAAGAAATACCCCGCGACGTACTGGAAAGTACCTCTTCGATGTCGCCCCGCGGCGGCCGCACAGTGACGGAAGAAACATCGGTAGGCACGCCCACCGCCAAAGTGATGGGCAATTTTGCCCGCCGCCCCGCCGCCCCCAGCGGCCCCGCAGTCGACCCGGCCACATTTAAGCCCAGCCCCAGCGAAAGCATCCAGACCGGCATGCGCGTCCTACATCTCAAATTCGGCGAAGGCAAGGTGCTCAATGTCGACGGCGGCAAGGACAACCGCATAGCCACGATTGAATTCAAGGATCTCAGCGATGCCCCGCAGAAAAAGATTATGTTGAAGTTTGCGAAGCTACAAATCCTCCCGTAGGGAAAACGTTTACCGTTTTCCACCATGGTGGTGACAGGGTGACGCGTACCGGCTGCTTTTTTAGCTGCCGGAATCTATGCCTCTTTCCATTTTTTCTTTGTCATGCTCGAAGAGCATCTGAACACGTGAGGCTGGAACGTGCACTATGCCCCCTATAAAGAAGTCCCCCTGGTATATAACCAGGTCATGCATCTGAACACGTGAGGCTGGAACGTGCACTATGCCTCGTCATTTGAATCACGGATGTACTTATTCAGGTTATTTCATTTGTGGAATCCTGCCAATCCGTGTATTCCGTGATTCAGGCACCAATTCAGGAGCACCTATAGGCAGCTAAAGCAGCCTGTACATTTTCTCACATCAAGTTATCTTATCACCTTCGTAGCGGTAGAACACGCTTCTATTTTAACTTGATGATCGCTTGCACCCCCAAGTGTGTAAGACCCTCCACCTGGCGCATAAGTAGTAACCCTGATCGTCAGGATACCAGCCTTAATTTCATAAAAACATTCTTTTGCCCCTGGCGCCAGGGGAACTACCATTTTATTTACATTCACCCAAATTTTTTTTGTCCTTCCATTTTCTACGCAAACATCTCCTGTCTGATTCACGGCACATGGATTTCGCGTAGTTTGAGGTTCTTCTATGGTATCAGGAATATTATCATCTTGTGGTCGGGGCTTTGGCTTTGTATTCGAAAGTACGAATTCGGATTTAATAAAAAGAAAATTGCTGTCTTCGTGATGATCCCCGAAAGAGGAAGTGCGAGGTTTTGGATTGGCCTTTGATAGTTCATCCTGCAGCGTTTTTATTGATACAAGCCCATATTCATCAACCCTGTTTTGTAGCGCTCGTAAGAAATAAGCTGCAAAATTTGAGGCATCCGGTGTCTGTTCTTTTCCGCTTGAAGCCAAAATATACCTACTGCGAAGCGTCAACTCCTTTTCGATATAGCGATTGCGTTCACCATTGGGCGAATCCGGGCGCCCAAAAGTAATTTCTCTCCCGCGCATAGCTACTGAAGGATCAATAGTGCCGGAATAACAGGCGTCAATGGCTACTAAAATATGATTGCATTGTATACTTTCAATAATTGATTTGAGACGCCCATACGAGAGATAGGAAGCCTGAAATTCATCATCTCGCTTGCCATCACGTGGCACAAAGAAACCCTCTGAACCGTTAAAATCTCCATGCCCTGAAAGAAAAACGAGCAACTGTCCGTCATCAGGGTAACTTTTTGTAGTGTGCTGTTGGAGCACTTTTATGATCTGTCCAAGGTTAGGGTTACGAAGAATAAGCGTATCAAAGTCAAAATGTTGACGTAGTTCTCTGGCAATCTTTTCCACATCGTTGATGGGATGTTTCAGCTTGTTCCAGTATTGGTAGTCATTAATAGCAATGAATAATGCGAAATCTTTTCCCTTGCGGGGTAGTTTTTCCTCTTTGAGTACAAAAGCACATGCTACGCATAGAATGGCTACGAAAAAGGGAAAGTATGTCTTTTTCATGGTATTTGGTTTTGGTTTTTTTCTGGAAAAAACGTCCTCACAATTCGCGACAGGTAAATGCCCAGGCCGCTCTCGATTATTGCCAGCAGTCCTGAAAAGCCGGCATAACTTGCTATGCTCCCCTGTGCTTTGGCGCCGATGGCGATGCACAAGGCCAGGCCGTAGCCCAGAATAACCCCGTAAATCGTCCATTGCACACTGCGGCGTATACGGGGTTGGGCCTGCGGAGTGGAAAACTGATGATGGCGATGGTCTAAAAAATCCTGGAACATCACTGCGCCGTAAGCCGCCAGGACGGGGATGAGCAGCGTGAGCGTGCCGTAAAACTGGTCTTCGCTGAAGCCGCCGGATTGCCAGTGGTTGAACAACCACAGGAGTACGCCGATTTTTACCACAAAAGTGAGCGCCATGATATGCGCCTTCATGGACTGCTCGGTGAGGCCCTTCGCCGGCGGCGCCTGTACGGGCGGCTCGTCGGGTAGATTTTTCAGGATTTGCAGGGCGGCAACCGATATGCTGTTGCGCTCGCGCGAAATTTCATCGGGGTCGTGGGTGTCCAGGATGGCTTTTTGCCGGTTGTCGGCCAGGCGGGCCTCCAGCACGGTGACGGCATCGGCTGCCTCTTGTGCCGACAGGGACCGGGCGGCGGCGCCTAGGCGGGTGAGGGCATCGTCCAATTTGCCTTTGGCAATCAGCTGATTGATCTCGTCTTTCATGGGATTAGCGGGTTAGGAATTTTTTGATTTCCAGGGAAATTTGATCGGCGTATTCTTCCAGTTCTTCTTTAAAATCGAGGTCCATATCCATGTAGCCGGCGCGCTTGACGGTCTTGTAATAGCCACTGCCTACGCGGCCGTCCAACACCAGGTGCAGGGTAAAGCCGTCTGTGGTGGGTAAGTACACAAAGGTAAAGCTCAGCAACTCGCGGGTGGTCCAGTTGCAGTCGTCGCTGAGGCCGAGGGTTCTTAGCCAGCGGCAAATCGTGGGGTTTTCGGCCTCTTTGACGACTTCGCGGCACAGGTCGCTCACTTCAAAGCGAAGGTGGTCTTCGTGAAGTTTGGGATGGATGGCCGGTTTGCGCTCGTCGCAGGGCGACTTGCCGTATTTCTGCCGGGCAAACTGCATGATCTGCTCAAAAACGTACTCCTTGGTGTATTTTTTAGTGAGGGCTATTTTCTCCGATTTTTTGTTGGTTTTTATCTCCGAAGGATTGACGGAGATGTAGCGATTTTTTTCTCCTTTGGGGTTGCTCTCTTCTACCTGGATGCGGTTATCAGCAAAATAAATGCCCCGAAAAAAAAGGGGGTGTTTGGCCATGTCATAGGTGTCGTAAATCTCAATGACCGCTTCTTCTTCGCCCAGTCCCATGAGGCTTGTCATACGGGACAACAGCGATTCCTCGAATGTCAGCCCGGGGTTGGATTCATGCGCAGCTTTAATCTCGTGCCAAATGCCCACTATGCTGTCGATGCGGTGGCTGTGAAACCCGAGATAAAGCCGCACGAGTTCGGGTTCTACGCGCAAGTCCTGCACTTTCAAATACCGCCCGAGGCCGTTTTGGTCCATCCAGCGCTGGTAGTCCTGCGATTTTTGTTTGAAAAATTCGGTGTCGGCGGTGAGGTTTTCCTGTGCAAGCATTGTAGTGGCCAGCATTAGGGCAAGGCAAACCAGGGTTAGAATGGGTTTCATTAGGGGTGGTGTTTTATTTTTATGAAAAATAGTAAGTGTTTAGGAGGGTTTAGCGTTAGGGTTTAGCGTTAGGGTTTAGCTAAACTGCGCATGCACTAAACCCTAACGCTAAACCTAATCGCTAAACAGTTACGAAAACATATGATCGTGCTAAGATAAAAATTCTCATTCATTTCTATCCGTGGAATCCTTCCAATCCGCGGAATCCGTGATTCTGACAGCCCCTTTTCGCCATCGAACAGCGGCGGGACAAGGGCGGGGAGGCCCCCGGAGGCACGGAATACGCGCCTGCGGCGCGCGCGGGGGAGGCCACACCCCCGCCTCATTACATTCGGCACCCCCGCAAGCGGGGGATAGGAGCGCCAGGGGAAAGGGTCGTTTCACTCCCCTTGTTGCGCTGCTCATTGCACTAACACCCGCACTGTACACGCCACAATAGCTAAAACCGCCGCAAGCGCCCAACGGGCGCCTCCTATCCCCCGCTCGCGGGGGTGTCGCGCGAAGCGTGACGGGGGTGGGGCCACCCCCGCGCCGCGCCACCGGCGCGGCATCCCAGGCCTCCGGTGAGTGCACTGCCGTTTCCGGCCCGGGATTTTTGAATTAGGATATGGGGGATTGAAAATGATGTAAAAGGATGTTTGATTTTTGATGTTGGATACTTGATTTATAACACTAAAATAACCGACAACCGACAACCGATAACCGATAACCCACAACCGACAACAATCCGTGTAATCCCAAAAATCCGCGGAATCCGTGATTCAGCCCCCCCAGCCAAACAAAGTAAAAAGGTAAAAAACCAGAAATTTACATCCTGGCCAGGCGAAAGCCTCCATAGATGTAGCGGCCAGAGGGGTCGACGAAGCCGCGGTAGGCAGCCTTTACATCCCGCGGGCTATGGATCCACGAGCCGCCACGGAAAACTCGCCACGCGCCCGAATCAGCGCCTTTGGGATTGGTCTGCTCTATCCCTGGGTATTCCTCATACCAGTCCCAACACCATTCCCATACATTGCCACTCATATCGTAAAGGCCCAAACTGTTAGCGCGGAAATTGCCAACAGTGGTAGTTCTTCCTCGATCGTTACCGACAGTAGAATATGGCTTTTTAGCATTCCCTCCTCCATTAAAATTAATCTCTTTGGGATCAGCAACATCCTTACCGTTGCCAAAACGCACCTTGCCTCCTCCTTTTCCGTTGAGGGCACGAGCAGCATACTCCCATTCAGCCTCTGTAGGCAGCCGGTAGCCGTTGGCGCTCCAGTCAACCTTCACCGTCCATTTTAAGCCGTCGTCTCTATTGATATTATTGGAATCTTTTTGTCTTTTCTTAATAATATATACAGGCTTTAAGCCCCTTTGACTACTTCGCCAATTGCAGTATTCCACTGCATCATACCAGCTGACATTAACTACTGGACGTTTGCCACGGCCCCAGTTAGAATCACTAGGCTTTTTTTTTCTAGTAGCTTCGCAATAGTGATCGTATTCCTCAAAAGTAACTTCATAGGGTGATAAGTAAAACGTGGTCACCGTTACCTGGTGCAGCGTTTCATTTTCTAGTTCCTTGTCCCCCATAATATCGCCCATTTGAAAGGTGCCGCCTTCGATTTTGACGAAATCATCCTGCGCGGCAAAGTTGGGATTAGCAGCAGTGGTGCTTGATTGCGAAGTAGTTCCGGCGCTATCGATGGCATTTTTTTCCAGGTCGCGGCGGCGCTGCTCTGAGTTCTTGACGTCCACGGCCGGGCCCTGGGCTTCGTGGAAAAACAGAAAACTCGCCCCGCCTTCCGAGGCGCCGAAGTCGCCCCCGCCGGGGGTGGGGAAAGCCTTTTCTATGTAGGAGGCAAATAGCTCGCTGGAGGTGAGAAAACCCTGGGGACTGCTGTGGGTGCGCAGGCCTTCCAGTATTTTGTTGGCAAAACTCGAGCGGTCGGGGGTCTGGTCGCCTTTGCCGTCGGAAGTGAAGAAAAAGCGGGATTTGTATTTGGAGTGATTCAAAATCACCTTTTCTTTTTCGCTCAGCTCGCCGGGACGGGAGAAATCGCGGTCGGGCCGGTTCGTCCAGTCGGGGTCGAAGGTGGCGCTGTGGCATGCGTCGATGGCCACCAGGATGTGGCGGCAGTTGATGGCGTCGATGCGGTTGCGCCAGTAGTTGTAGTCGAGTCCGCTGCGGGTCAGGTTGTCGGGGTCGGCATCGGCGGGTAGGAAGTAGCCCACGTTGTAGCGCTCGGCGCCGTGGCCGCTAAAGAAGATGAGCAATTGCCCGTTTTCCGGGTAGCGCCCGCCGGTATTGCGGGCAAAGTGGTTTTCGTATTCCTTTATCTTTTTGTCGATGTCGTCGTAGGTAGGGTTGGGCACCACTTCTGCCTCAAAGCCGTAGCGCGTTTCGAGTTCTTCGGCAATGTCCCGGGCATTTTTTACAGGATTATTCAGGTCGGCAAGTTTGTCCGAGCGGTAATCGTTGACGGCAAAGAGCAGGGCGTAGTCTTGTCCGGCGCGGGGCATGGGCGCGGTGGGCGAGAGGGCGGGCAGGGCAGCCAAAATGCATAGCCAAAGGGGTAGCAGTGTTTTCATTTAATTACGAGTGTGGAATTACGAATTACGAATTACGAATTACGAATTTACAGGGAATTTGGAAAAGGAGGTAATAAAACAAATCTAGTAATTATTTAGCAGGTATAACTTAGGAATGTGGCGTAAATAAGTTACCTGAATTCGGCGAGGCTATTTATTCATCAGGCAAGGCGCGAGGAGGGAGCTTAGCCTAAGCTAAGTGACCGACGAAGGCAATTGCGCCGACTGAAAGCAATTGCGGGAAGCATGGTGAATAAAGAGGCCGCCCAAACAGGTAAGTTATTTTCGACACGTTCCTTAACGTCAAAATAAGTGTAAAGGCCTTTACTTTTGATACCCCCGGCCCCTAAAGGGGAGTCTTCCCGCTATCAAGAAAACCCCGTTTACCAGAGGGTTCCCCTTTAGGGGTTAGGGGTTTGGGTTGGCAATTTTCAGGTTAGGCTGTTACCCTAAAAAGTTAACAAATCTCAAATATTTCCGGCAGTTTTACATTGCATTTTCAAATTTGAACGCATTGCGTTCAGAAATGACATGGACCCATTACCGCTCCATTTTGCGCCTGGAACAGATTTCGACACTTTCCAAGGATTTGCTCAACGCCTCCCGGATACTGCGCAGGATTTCGCATTTTTGCATGAAGTGCGTAGTAACGACTGCCAATTGCTAAAAAATATTTATCCATGAAAAAAAACATCTTCCTTTTCGGCTTCACAATTATAATCGCCGCCGGATGTGCCGGGCATCGCACCTTTATTACATCGGAGAATACCAAAATGCGCCTGGTATGGTCGGATGAATTCAATTACAAGGGGTTGCCAGATACCGCCAAATGGGGCTACGACCTCGGCGACGGCTGCCCGAATAATTGCTATTGGGGCAATAACGAACTGCAATACTACCACGCCAATCGATCGGAAAATGCGCGGGTAGAAAATGGACTGCTGGTCATAGAAGCCCGAAAAGAAAAAGCGGGCAGCATGGAATACACCTCTGCCCGGATGGTGAGCAAGCACAAGGGCGACTGGACCTATGGAAGAATTGCCGTGCGGGCCAAGCTGCCCAAAGGAAGGGGTGTGTGGCCGGCGATATGGATGCTCCCCACCGACTGGCACTACGGCGGCTGGCCCGAAAGCGGCGAAATTGATATCATGGAATTTGTGGGCTATATGCCCGATAGTATTTTCGGGTCGCTACACACCAAGGCATTCAACCACGTGCAAGGCACCCAGATTACCAAAGGCATCTATTCAAATACGGTGAGTAGCGATTTTCACGAATACAGCATCGAATGGAATACCGACAAAATCGATTTCTATTTTGATGGCCGGAAATACCACACTTTTTACAACCCAAAAGAAGGCTGGGAAAAATGGCCGTTCGACCGCAATTTTCACCTGATACTGAATATCGCTGTGGGAGGAAATTGGGGTGGTAAAATGGGCGTAGACCCCGCTATCTGGCCCCAGCAAATGCAAATTGATTATGTGCGGGTGTTTAAATAGAAGACTATTAGTCGTACAGTCGTAAAGTCCTACAGTCCCCTACCGCCCTCCGATGAGATTAAACGAGACGCCCAGGAAATAGCCCAGTTTGTAGACCGAATCGGTTTGCAGCAGGCCGGCGTCGGCTTCGAAGCGGTCGCCGACGGCATATCCGCCGGATAATTGCATCACTTTGCCGCCCATGAGGCCGGTGCTGATCGTAACCTCCTGGTTGCGGCCTACCACCAGGCTGGGGCCCAAAAAGAATGTCAGCGATTCGAAGCCGTTGCCGCCGCCGATAGGGATGCCCACCCCAAAAGAACCGCCCAGGGAAGCAGCGCCGCGGCCCTGGCTGTATAGGTGTACAAAAGAGGTCAGTATAGGCGTAAAAGCATCTTTATTACTGCTGTAGATAAAGCTGTCGCGCACGAAATAATCGAGCGGGCGTTCAAAAAAGCCGCCAAAGCTAAGCCCCAGCCCTCCTTTCACCTGAAGTCCGCCGTATACGATCAACTCTATCGGCGCCACTTGTTTGGTGGCTACCCCGGAGATATTCACAGAGTCGACAGGGGTAAAAGTAATGCGAAGGTCTTGTTTGTCGCCATCCACCTTGTGCCGGGACACGTGAGAAAAATCGTGTTCCATCATCACGATATAATCGGTGCGCAATTCCATTAGCGTGTTTAAATCCAACTGTTTGACATTGGTAAGCGCCGTATCGAGCATCACCGCATTAGCCTGGTAGGTTTGCAGTTTTTTTTCTGCATTAGACACAAATTTACCGGCGGCTGTGCGAAAGGGGTCCAGGTCATCGGCCGCAAAATTGAATTTGGGATCCTGGAGCGCTATACTGCTCACCTTCAGCATATCGAGTTTGTCGGAGTATATATCCAGGGTTTGGTCGTATTCCTGTTTGAGTTCGGTTAAAGACCCATCGGCAGTAGATTTTTGGAGTAAATCGCTCAAGCCGAGCTTTTTGGGATCGGCATCTCCAAACACATGAGCCATGTATTCCAGGGACAGTTGTTTGATCTGGCGGGGTTCCAATTGCGGGTTGTACCTGACCTGCTTGATAGCATCGGAAGCTAACACCTGGATTTGCCGACTTTCAACGGTGGTTTGCAATTTTTTCTGCACGCTGGACATATCCTCGTCCAGCACCTTCAATACCTCCTGCGTTTTGCGGAAAGTCGATTCCAACTGCCGCAATTCTTTGATAAGCGCCTGTTGTTCCGCTTCGGCTTTGTCATCCGTAGCAAAACCGGAGTTGCCGTCGCCCAACGGAAGCCCCGGAAAATTGACTCCACCAGAGCCGCTGATGGCGCCAAAAATCAGGCTGAGGGGGTTGGATGTGGCATCCTGTGAGAAACTGCCCGATTCGAGCCCTTTCGGCATCAGGGACTGCCGGCTTTTGTCCGTTTTTATCGTGACGCCGTACAAATAATTGTTAAAATTGTCGATGTGGAGAATCACATTTTGCCCTTTGCGCACCAGGGGCCGGTCGATAGACTTGCCATTTTGCACATAATAAACAGAATCGGAGTAGGCATTGTAGTGCACGTGTAGGTCCTGTGCCGTAAGCGATTGAAACGCTAAAAAGGCAATCAGGAAAAGGAGGTTTCTCATCACTGGGTTTAGTTTATCTAATAATTTTAAGCTTTCGGCTTAATTTTGTAATAAATTTAGGGAATTAATTCATTTTGCTATATTATTTAGTAAATGTTTAGCGATTGGGTTTAGCGATTGGGTTTAGCTGTATGTTTAGCAAACTAAACCCTATCGCTAAACTGCGCATGCACTAAACCCTATCGCTAAACTGCTACATTATTTAATAAGATTACCCAAAAAAATGCAAAAACCATTCTTTGTGCTTGCGCTTTTTAGCTTGTGCCTTACGGGCCTTTGTGCGCAGGACAGGAGTTTCGCTACCTTGCCTCTGGCCCAAAAACCCAATGCGATCCGGTCTTCTGTAACATTGGGAAAAGAAACCCCGCAATACAAAAAAGCCGTTTCCGTATACAACCGGCTGGTGCAGGCGCGCGGCGATTTTCGCTACCCCGTGCCTTCATTGGCCTTGCTCAAAGAGGAGAACCGGATGGCCGTCATGGACTATGACAAACACGAGATCATTATTGAAGAAAAAGCTTTCGACGTGTGCAGCAGCTTTGGCAATCAATCTGATGCCGCCCTTGCCATGTTGCTCGCCCACGAATTGACGCACTACTACGAAAAACACGGCTGGCGCAAAGGATTTGTTGAAAACAATAGGGACCTCGACATCGGGCTGCGGCTCGACAGCCTGGTAGATTACGCCGCCAAAGAAACCGAAGCCGACTATCTGGGTGGTTTTTTGGTGTATTCGGCCGGCTACGGCATATTTGACAAAGGCCCCGATGTGCTTGCAAAGCTTTACCAGGCTTACCATATGCCGGTAGGAAGAACGGAAAAATACCCTTCGCTGAGCGACCGCCAGTCAATGAGTCGCCGTTCGGCCGAAAAGATGGCCCAACTCGCAGAGGTATTCGATATGGCCAACCTGCTCACGGCCATCGGCAATTATACCGACGCTTATGCATTTTACTACCACATTTTAATGGTATACCAAAGCAGGGAAATCTATAACAACCTGGGGGTGACAGCCGTGCTCGATGCCATGCAGTATTTCGGTCCGGCAGAGTTGAAATACAGGCTTCCCGTAGAACTCGACCTGACCTCCACGGCAACCAGGGATATCTTAGCCGCGCCCAACCGGGACAGCCTCCTGCGCCAGGCCCTCTTGCATTTTGATGCGGCTATCAGTCTGGATCCAAATTACGCGCCGGCCTACCTCAACAAAGCCTGCGCCTATGCCTTGCTGAAAGACTACAACCGCGCCCGGTTTTATGCCGGGGTAGAGGCCCGGCAAACCGCCTTGAAGCACAATTATCCCAAAACTGCGCTTGACGCCGACGTCCTCGCCGGTATTTTAGACGCGCTCGAAGGCCAGGAAACAAAAGCACAGGCTACCTTCAAAGCAGCAGCAGCGGCAGACAGCCCGCTGGCAGCGTTGAATCTTCGCATCTTACTCGGTGAAACCATCGAAACCGAAACACCAGACAATGCAGAGCCCGACAAACCCGAGCGCATAGATGAAAAAGCCCTGGCCCGCGTCGCGGAAGAAGGCAATGTGGACGATTCCAAAACCATCGCCCTCACCGGTCAGTTGTATTTTTACCAAAACCCGAAATTGGGCCCCAACTCCCGGCTATTTGTCAGCGAAAACAACCTTACTAAAAAAACCACTTATCTTCACCTTACCAGCGCCGGTTATCCGGGAAAAACAGCACGTCAAATCGGCCTGGGCGCCGACCGCGCCGCTATTGTAGACGCATACGGCAAACCCGGCCATGCCGTCGAAACTCCCCGGGGTGAGATTATGGTTTACAAAAAAAATAAAAAAATGATCTTTATCCTTAATGCCGCCGGGAAATTGGAACGGTGGGGAAATTATTTGGAGCAGGCACAGTAAAGGGTTCTAGGTTGTAAGTTGTAAGTTCAATCCTGCAAACACAAACCTACAACTTACAACCTACAACCTACAACCTACAACGCGATGTGGAGAAAACTCATTCAGCCCTACGCCGTCATCATAACCATATATGTATTTATACTGATCTGGCTATTATCGCTGATCAGCTTAAATCTGCATTTTCTCAATCCATTTAGTCACGGTATCAAAGATTACGAGATCACGGATATCGTGTATTCGCGAATGCGCAACGAGCAAATCAAGATGGAGGGCCGCATCGTGATCGTAAATACGGGCCAACCCGAACGCGCCCAAATTGCGCAAATGCTGGACCGCATAAATGCCGCTCAACCCAAAGCCATAGGCCTCGATGTGTTATTTTCAAGGCGCAAAAACCCCGCCGCTGATTCGCTTTTGCTGGCGAGTATTATAAAATGCGAAAACCTGATATTGGCTTCCGAGTTGGAAAACTACCGGGAAGATATCGCTCAATTTCAAGCGATTAGCGGGGTAGATTCCTTTTTTAACCAATACGCCCGCACCGGCTACGTCAATTTCCCAAGTACAGAAACCAGAACGATCCGCTATTTCAGCCCTGCCGAAAATACCGCAGAAGGCCCGGCATACAGCTTTGCCACAGAAATAGCCAGGTTGTACGACCCCGCAGCCGTTGAAAAACTGCTAAAGCGCAAAAAAGACCTGGAAGCCATACACTATACCTCCACAGCCGACAGCTATATACAATTTGAACCCGAAACCATACTCGATACGACGGTCGACCTGAGGCCCCTATTGAGCGGTAAAATCGTTTTGATGGGCTATAGTAGCACAGAGGGAGGTGATTGCCCCCTGCTCGACAAATTCTATACGCCGCTAAATCCGCGTTACACCGGCCGCACCGATCCCGATATGTACGGAATTGCCATTCATGCCAATATCATTCAAATGATCCTCGATGGCAAGTTTATCAATAAAGTGCCAAGGTGGCTGAGTTTTGCACTTGCCTTACTTTGTTGTTATTTTAACGTACTACTAGTTGATTGGATAGAAGACCGGTATCCCCGCATTTACCACCCCGTTACGCGTGTCATACAAGTCATCGAATTGATCTTGCTGTTTTTTATCATCTCACTATTGTTTTACGCCTTTAGGGTAAAACTGGATTTCACCTACGGTACGCTTGGACTGGCGCTTTACTACGATGTGTTGTTGAGCTACGAATCCTTTTCAAAACGCCGCCACCAGCGGCTGATTAACAAGCTGCCCAGAATTTTCCGAAAAGAAAAAAGCGAATAATTTCAGGCAATGGCCTACTAAACAACCCAGTTAAATTATCAAAATCCTCTTACTTTATGAGAAAGCACCTTTTTATTCTGCTTATCGGTATTTTATGGGGCCAGTTGGCGTTGGCTCAAGCTGATATCGTGGTTCAATCCGTAACCGGCAAAGTCGCGTATTACGCGCCGCAAGAGAGCAAAGCGCAAAATGTATACCCCGGTATGCGTTTGTCTTCCAACGGCAAAATACGGTGCCAGTCGGGCGCCACGATCAAACTGCTGCGAAATGGAGAAATATTTCTGGTAAAAGGCAGCAAACAGTTCGCTTTGCGCGAATTGGACCAAAAAGCAAAAGGCGGTTCCAATGTGGGTTTTATGGGGCGTTTTTCTAAATTCCTTTCCGGCAGTATGAAAGAAACCCAGAACGATAAAGAACTGGAAGCAAACCACCGCAGGTATATGGAAAAAGCAAGAGCCGGCATCGACGGCTTTGCCGACCAGGCATTTCCCATTAAAACCAGCCTGCTTTACAGCGGCACGCTGAGCACGCCATACACGGAATTTAGATGGTCGGGCGCCGCAGTTGGCGAAGACAACCGTTTTCAACTGAAGCGCAAAACCGACGGATTAGTAATCTTGACAGCGCTAATGGGCGATACCGTTATTTGGCTCAACCTGGCGCAACTGGCGCTCGAATCAGGCGCGGTTTACGAATGGCAACTTGTGGATGAAAAAACCGGCGCCGGCAAATCAGCAAAAATGACGTTTGTATATGACCCTGCCGCATCAGACAAGGTGCTTGACGACCTGCGCAGTACGATAGATTATCAAAGCGCCAGCCCCGCTGAACAAGCCCTGATGGAAGCCTTCTCGCTCGAAGAAGCGGGTTTCTTTTACGATGCGGCTCTGATTTACACCGATGCAGCGAAAAGGTATGCGGGCAATTTTTTGGTGCGCGATACGCAGGCCGCGTTTCTCTCCCGAATGGGATTGCTGGAGGCGGCCAAGGCGCTGTTGAAGCGATAATTATGCATCTTTTTAACCGCAGAGTTACGCGAAGTTACACAGAGGGCGCGCAGAGTTTTTTTTTCTCTGTGATTCCTCTGTGTAACTCTGTGAAACTCTGTGGTTGAAAAAACCGAGGAAAACCCTCCCCTAATCCTCGTAGCTATTAAACGAATAATTCGGGTCGATTTCCATTATCATGGCCAGGCATTGATCTGCGTAATCGGTATAACCGGCATCGTAATAAATGAAACCCAGCTCATACCAGGCATCGACGTGCCGCGGATCCCTTTCGAGCAATTCGATAAAGAAGCTTTCCGCTTCGTCGTAGTCGCCTTGTTCCGCATAAATCAGTCCCAATACGTATAACGCATCCGTTTGATTGGAATCGAGGTCAAAGGCAGCTTGCAGCAGCGCTATGGCTTCAGGATATTCATCGTTGAGGTAGTGCAGAAGCCCAAGTCCATACGCTGCGTCGGCATCCGATTCGGCAAAGGTCGACAATTGATTTTGGGCGTCGGTATAATCGCCCGACTCAATGTCTGAAAAAGCCTCTTTTACCACCGGTGACTCAATTTTGTCGGGCCGGATATTACCGGCCATACTCTGCGCTTTGTTTTTCGTTTTGTTTTTATTTTGCTTCATGCTGGAGCTAGTGCTCGTGAACTTGTTTTTCAAGTCCGTGGCAGTAGTGGTTTGAGCATTGAGCTCTACCTGTACCAGAATACCAGACAGGATAAAAAGGAAGGCAAGTAATCTCATGCAGACAGGATTTAGTATATGAATGTAATTATTCGATTTTGTACTGTGGCGCCTGGTTTTGATTCAGTTCCAGCACGCTGTTTCTTGTTTGTTCCAGGATAGACATCCAGGAGGTAGGTTCTTGACTTGCTAATGCGTCGGCAAGGTATTTGAATAAATCAACGACAAAATAGGAGCCATTCTCGTCTGTCGTATACGATTTTTGCCCGGGGCCGCAAGCGGAAGTAATAATATTACCCCTGAATTTGGTAAACAACTCAATACCCGTCAACTCATCTTGACCTTCCGTAAAATCGGAACTTTCTCCCGATGAATTGATGGGCGTATCTAATACTACCGATTCGTTGCAACTATTGCCGATAATCAGCGCCATCCGCGGTTTTAAAATACTTTTGATATCGTCGTGTAATTCTTCCAGGTCAGCCTCACAATTATCGGAATGAAAATCTTTTTCTGCTATATCGCAAAAGTACATATACGGCCAGGGCCAATCATCTCCATCGTCGTCATACCGCAGGCCATGGCCCGAATATAAAAACACAATAGCATCGTCAGTACCGCAGTGAAATTGTGTAAAAAACGAGATTACAGATTGGAGCTTAAATTCAAGATTATAGGCCTGATAATTCATGCCGCCTGTTTGGGCAATAAACTTGAAAATCTCATTGGCATTTTCGTAGTCCTTTTTACATCCTTGGGCAATGTCCTCATTAATTACATCGATGGCAGTAATCAGGTGCAGTGTGCCGTTGCGCTGTGCGGGAAGGTCAAAAGCGAAAATCGAAAGTAGAAACAATAACAATAGAAGACGGGATGGTTGTGCCATAGTATGTGTTGTAAGGGTTTATAAACAATAAATTTAGCCCATTCAGGATATTAATCAATTTTTCGGTCAGGAAAATATTTCGTCATCAATTCCCGGTACTTGCTTTGTTCGCGAATAAAATCCAGGTTTTCATCCCCTATGATTGTATCAAAATAATCTTCTTCCCTGGCTTGCGCTTTTTCCAACGCGGTTTCCAGATTACCCAGCGCCTGATCGGCCTGCTTCAGCAACGAGTAATAAGCGCACCATGCATAATAACCCAATGGTTCATCAGGGTCAAAATCAACCGCCATTTGAAAAGCGCGTTGCGCATCGTCGTAAGCATCCGAACGCATGAAAGTCAGTCCGGATTGTTGCAGCACGTATATTTTGTCATAATTTTCCAAGGGGGCATTTTGGAGCAGGTCAGCGGCTTTGTCCCACTCCTGCTGGTATTGGGTTACCAGACATTCATAAGCAGGCAGGTAGGCCTGATTGGTTCGAATGGCTTCCAGGAATGTTTGCTCGGCTTCTTTTAGCCTGTTTTTTTCAAAATAGAGCAGACCGAGGAACAGGTAAGCCTCCGTAAAATCGGGATTCAGCGAAAGCGCTCTTTGGTACATCCATTCTGCCGAATCGGGTTGATCGCCATTAAAATACAAATTGCCTAGTTCATAGTATACTTCCGGGTAATCGTTGTCGAGTTCCAGGGCTTTTTGATAAAAAGGTACGGCTTCCGTTTGCCGGCCGTCGAGCGCGCTCAACAGCAGCCCCATAAAATAATAATTCGACTTATCGGCGGGGTTGAAGGCGATGGCTTTTTGGTACATTATTTCAGCCGAATCGGCTTGTTCCAGATTAAAAAACAGGTTGCCCAGGTTGGAATAGGCCGAAGCCAGATCGGGTTTGAGTTCAATGGCTTTGAGATAGTATTGCCGGGCTTCTTCCAGGTTGTCTTTCTGGCTGTAGCCAATGCCCAGGTTATTTTGCGGCAGGGCCCAGGTAGGTGATAAGGCAATAGCCCGGCTGAAATGTTCGATGGCCTGGTCGGCATCGCCCAACGCCAGAAATACCATCCCCAATTCGTTGTAGATATACGCTGCGCGGTTTTCGTATTCCAGGGCTTTTTGCTGTTTTTCCAGCGCCAATTGGTACAGCGAGTCGCTGCCGCCGTTTTGTTCGCTTTCCAATCGTAGGGCCAGTCCTTCAAAATAATACTGCCGGGCCAGCGTGGGCCGGTAGCGGGCGTCGTTGGGGCCGAGTATTTGAGCGGCTTTGCGGAGGTATTCAGAAAAGCGGTTGTATTTCTTATCAAAACGGTCGCGCAGGGCCAGTTCCTGCGGATCGGTGCGCAGGTAGGCATTGATGGCCTGCTGGGCTGAGTCCAGCAGCGCCACCATCAGTTTTTCGTCGATGATACTGCGCAAGAGTCTGAACGTCGTGTCGGCATACAGCGCGTCGTAGTAATCGACGGCAGCGCTACCGGGAGGACTGAGCAGGTTGCCCTTTTGGATAGCCCGGTTAAATTGCAGATAATAGGTGTACCCTTCTTCGGTAGCCAGCTTTTCGAGTACGTCTTTTTCGAAATCTTTTTCTATATCTGTTTTTTCGGCGGCTTTTAGTTCGGCGGCGGTGGCTTCGTCTACCGCAAAGAGCGCTTCCTGCTTTTTGCCGCCGAATACATCGGGGTGCTGTGTTTTGTCTGTGGCGAGCCTAACGCGGTCTTGCAGAAAATCCTCCAATTCGTAGAGGTCTACCTGTTGGTCGCGGTTTGCATCGGCCCGTCCTTTCAGTCCGCTGATGAGAAAAAAGGAGAACACGCCTCTGCCTCCATCCCATTGGGGGCCTTCCTGCGAAAGTTCATACGGTTGGCAGGACAGTATTTTGATTTCGCTCGAAAATCGCTTCATAAGTTCGGCAGCGGTGGCTTCTCTGCCGCCGATTTTTTCACCTGCGAGGGCGCCCGAGTGGCAGGCGTCGGTAATGACGATGACTTTGATGTCCTGGTCTGCCAGTTTGCCGATTATGTCGTGGTTGAGGTAGTGCAGGTCGACGGCATTGAGGCGGTAGTTGTTTTTAGGGGTGTCGTAGGCCAGCAGGTAGCCTTTTTCTTCCTCTTCTTTTGTTTCTACGTCGCCGTGGCCGGCAAAGTAGATGATGGCCTGGTCGCCCTTTTTAGAATTTTGCAACAGCCATTGTAGCGCCGATTGTATGGCGGCCATGGTCGCCTCTTTATCAGCCAGCAATTTTAATTGCTGGTCACCGAGCCCACCCCCAGATTTGGATTTCAAAAAATCGGCAAAAAGCGCTGCATCGCGATCTGCATAGCGAAGGTCTTTGATCGCTGCATCCTGATAATTGGAGATGCCGACGACCACCGCCCTGGTTGTTCCTTTTTTTTTCAGCGATCGCATGCCTTGGGCCGAGGCTGCTACGCCGAAAAGGAAACAACCCAAGATGAGCAAAGCGATGCGATTCATGTTTGATTATAAGGCTCGGCGGATTGTTTTTGATAAAATACAACTCCTACTCGCTGAATATGGGATATTAAATCCGGATTTTCTATTTGATAAAAAACCGAAAGATCAATCTTGTAAGGCAACAGCAGGTCGTCGAGTTCGTTTTCAATTTGGAATAGCTCGCTCAGGCTAATTGAATCCCCCACCAGGACAATGTCGATATCTGATCCCTTTTTATAATTGCCCTTAGCTCTGGAACCATACAAAAGGGCCCGGTCAATTTTATTGTGAGCCGAAAAAATCTGCTGTATGGCTGATATGGCATGGTGTGATAATCCAAATTGCATAGCGTACTAATCAATGCCTTCACGGCGATTTTCCATTACCTGCTGAAAGGATTTAAATAACTCAATATAAGTTCCAATAACATGGCCGGCAATTTCACCGGCCGTCTTTTCATTATAGGTATGCGATGTGTTATTACGGCTTTTGATCATCTCCATCCAGCCTTCACCATCACTAATCAACCCTACTTGAAAGGCTTCGCGCGTCGCATCCCGCGAACCGGTAATGCTCGTATTGCCCTGGTATTCAAAATAGTCCTTCATCACTTTCCAGGCCAATTCGTGTGTAAATTCAAAAGCCTGAATCAGGCCTTGTTCTTCTAATTTTGAAAGTGTACGTTCTTTTGCCAATGTTACGGCATCCTCCAATTGAAGCAGGGCTTTGTTGTAGTTATTCAATCGCTGTTCCCACCTTATATCTTGTCGGTTCATGCCAGATTTTTACATTACGACATGCAATTTACGGCAAAGTTTAGAATAATGCACCCTCTCCGCCAGAAGCTTCATCTGCTGGTTACGAGTCCTTCCACCTGCTTCAATTTCAAAAAATCGGCAAATAATGCCGCTATAAGATGCGAGTAGCGCAGGTCTTTACTGCCTTGTCCATTCAAATAACGAAAAATTTTGACATGTAGCGTGGATTAGTCAATACGAATAGTTTATTCAAACCTAGCATCAAACTCATTTTTTGAAATATTCTCAATCGTAATTCCTGGATTGAATTCTTTCGCAATTTTCGTCAACAGGTCTTTTATCAAACTGTTTTCTTCCACCTTGCATCCAAATATTAATTCTTTTATTCTTATGTCAACATATTTTTCTCTTGTAAACACTCTATATTCCTCTTCATATTTCCACGGCTTCAATTTTTTTGATAAAATGCTTTTGCATAATTATTGCTATTATAGTCTAAATGTAAATCAGTTACATACTCGACTTTTTTAACGTCAATATTTTCATCTGGCACTATCTCTATGCCGATTACAAAGCCACGATGGCCATCTGCATAATGCGACCACATTAGCATGTTATTCTTATTCGCACTAAGTGAACATATTTTATTAGATATTTTTTCTTGATAGATAGAATTTATTTGGTTCTGATCTAAAGTACCTTCACTATAAATATATGTCCCTTCCATAGGATCATTTAAATATTTAAACTCAGCTGCGTATAACCTTTTGTTAATAAAAATGTCGAGTGCAAACTCAAGATTGGAAAGGCCTCTGTATTTGTAATATATTTCTCTCATTTGATCATCATTTAGTTGATTTTCAAACTATTGTATTAAGCGATTTTGCGATTCCAATACAATTACCTCAATTTCATGGATTAAATCCTCCACTTCTTTTATCATAGCGAGTACCTTTTCCTTGCTAACATCACTGTAATCCCTATAATCTACGTCTTGCCTAAGACTAAAAAGGTTGTTGTATAATTGGCCGAATGTCAATGGCAATAGGCCAGATTTAATTAATTCTTTGTTAAAAGAAGTCTTCACTCCCTTATGGCTAGATGAGTCAATATCCTTCAAAATCAGGTACGCAGATACAGCATAAAAACAAGCATAATACAAACGACTTGCCGCCGTATTCCAGTGGCCCGCCTGTGCCATTAATATGGCTTCCTCCACAGACTCCTTTGCCCGAGCTAAACGATATTTTGACAAATCTTCCTTTGAATAGCTCATTTCTTAACTGGTTTTTGAATCTCCAGTCCTTCTCTTCTTATGTTTTTGTAAAATGGGGTTTCTTCCTGTATTGTCCAATTTTGTTCATTTTCAACAATTGAAGTAATCACTTCGTCCGTTTTCAACTCTACTTCATAAAGCAAATTCCGGATACGGTCCTCTAATGTATCCGATACTTTATAAGGCATAATGATGAGGAAATCCCAATCTGAATCGCGCCTGTAATCACCTCTCGCCCTGGAGCCGAAGAGGATGACCTTAGCCCGGTTATCAATCGAATCAACAACCCCTTTTACCATTTCAGGAATGCTTATATTTACTGTTTGTTCCATAAAATTGCTTTCACTTCTATGCAAATATAACGCATTTTACCCACCAAATTGTTCCACCGCACAAAGAATGACGCACTTTGATCGTCTAGTCACACGGCGCCCAAAATTCCTTCTTATCTTTGTAAGCACAACACAAACGCACATGCGAATAGCCGTAGCGCAACTCAATAGCCATATCGGCAACTTTGAAGGAAATGTAAAGCGCATCCTCGAAGCCGTGGCCGAAGCCCGGGCACAAGGCGCCGAATTGATCGTCTTCCCCGAACTCTCCGTCTGCGGTTACCCGCCACGCGATTTCCTCGAATTCGACGACTTTATCCGCCAGGTCAACGATGCCATTGCGCAATTGGCGGCGGTTACCCAGGGTTTTGCCATACTGGTAGGCGCCCCCACGCGCAACCCGCTGCCGGAGGGCAAAGACCTCTTCAACTCGGCCTACTTCCTGGCCGACGGACAGGTGCGGCATATCCGCCACAAAGCGCTACTGCCTACTTACGATATCTTCGACGAATACCGCTATTTCGAACCCTCCCACCATTTTGAGATTATCGAATACCGCGGCAAACGCCTGGCAATAACCATCTGCGAAGACCTCTGGAACGTGGGCAACGAAAACCCGCTGTATACGGTATGCCCCATGGACGAGATGATGGCCCAGCAACCCGACCTGATGGTCAACCTCTCGGCGTCGCCCTTTTCTTACGACCACGCCGAAGACCGCATGCACGTGCTGCGCACCAATGTGCTGCGCTACGACCTGCCCCTGTTTTATTGCAACCAGGTGGGCGCCCAAACTGAGGTTGTCTTCGACGGCGGCTCGGTGATTATGAGCCCCAACGGCAGGGTATACGACGAGATGCCCTATTTCGAAGAGTGCATCCGCACCTACGAGCTCGACGAGGTGCTGGCCGGCGCCCGCGACAACGAACAGCCCCGCCACAAGATGGCGCTGATCCACGACGCCCTGCTGCTCGGCCTGCGCGATTATTTTGGTAAACTAAACCTCAAAAAGGCGATCGTAGGCCTCTCCGGCGGCATCGACTCAGCGGTGGTGACCGTGCTGGCCGCCCGTGCCCTCGGCCCCGACAATGTGCGGGTGCTGCTGATGCCTTCGCAGTATTCCTCGGAACATTCGATAGCCGACGCCCGCACCCTGGCCGAAAACCTGGGCCTGCAATACGATATCCTGCCGCTGCAATCGGTGTACGAAGCTTACCTCGACCTGCTGGAACCCCATTTTGAGGGACTACCTTTTAATATTACTGAAGAAAATATCCAGGCCCGCATCAGGGGTATGCTGCTGATGGCTTTTTCTAATAAATTCGGGCATATTTTGCTAAATACTTCCAATAAAAGCGAGATGGCAGTGGGGTACGGCACACTCTACGGCGATATGTGCGGGGGGCTTTCTGTGATTGGAGATGTGTATAAAACTGAGGTGTACGAACTAGCAGAATATATCAACAAAGACGCCGAGGTGATCCCGGTAAATACGATAACCAAACCGCCTTCAGCCGAGTTGCGCCCGGGCCAGAAAGACAGCGACAGCCTGCCCCCCTACGACCAGCTCGATCAGGTGCTCTTCCAATATATCGAACAGCGACAAGGCCCCCGCGAGCTCATCGCCATGGGCTTCGACGAGGCGCTGGTGCGCCGCACCCTGCGCCTGGTGAATATCAACGAATTCAAACGCCACCAAACCGCCCCGGTGTTGCGGGTATCCGACAAGGCTTTCGGCGTAGGCCGCCGTATGCCGATTGTAGGCAAATACCTCTCGTAGGGTGAACGTTCACCGTTCTGATGGTGACAAGGTGACAAGGTGACAAGGTGACAGGGTGACAAGGTGACAGGGTGACAGGGTGGGCAAGGGAAGCCCCCTGCCCTAACCCTTTCAAAATACTGCTTACATCAGTTTTCTTTAGCAAGCTCTTTGTCAAGCGCAGGTACCGTCTGGAGGTATGCCCAGATAGCGTCGATCTCCTGGTCGTCGAGCAGGCCGAAGCGGGGCATCGCGTTGTTCAGGATGCGCTGATCGGGGCGGGCGCCGGTACGGACGGCCGTGGCAAACTGCTCTTTCGTCCACGATCCTATGCCGTTTGTTTTGTGCATGGTGATATTGGCCGAAGTTATCGGATTGAAATCCATATCGTGCATGGGATTGCCCCCGCCAAAATAATTCGGCGATTTCTCAGGTTCGAAGTGGTTGTTGGTCTCAAAGCTGGCCGAATGGCAATTAAAGCAATCGTACAATGCCGTAGCCAGGTAGCGGCCGTAAGCGATTTGGTCGGTAGCCGGGGGCGCGGTTTTGGGTTTGCCGTCGTAAGTATAGGGCTTAAAAAGGCCGAGTTTGACAAGTGCTTTGGCCAGGAAGGAATACCGGGGTTCGGGGTGTGAAGCTTCAGAAGCTTGTACAAGGGGCGAATCGGAGCGCAAATAAGCGATAATGCAGGCCACGTCTTCATCCGACATTGTGGGAGACGACATATACGGCCCAGCCCATTCTCCGTTGGGGCGAATGCCTGTGCGCAACAAGTAGGCCAGTTCGCCGTCTTCGTAGCTGCCGATGCCCTTTTCAGGGTGGTTGGTGATGTTGCGCGACCAGTACTCGCCAAAGGGATCTGTGGCCCGCGAAAACAACCTGCCGCTCAGCTTGCCGTCTTCGCCCAGGTGGCAGCCGACGCAATGCGTTTCTACGACTTTTTTACCCCTGACCACTGATAAGGAATCGTGGTTGACGGTAATGGGTAATGACTTGGGTTCAAACTTTTTGAAGGGCGCCAGTTGTACCCAGGCGGCAAAGGCCGCAATCAGCAACACGATAACGCCCAAAATAATACCCAGGATTTTTAATGCCTTTTTCATAGTCAGTTTAGGTTTTGATGATGTAATACAGTGGTATTGACTATGCAAAGGTGCTCACAAACCCGGGGCGGGCGTTATCAAAAATGGCGCAAGGGTTTGTAGAAATGTCGCAATGAACAAGAAATCGCAAAAAAACGTATCTTTGAGTAGTACTTATTCACTGCCAATAATGATCAAGGATCTCCATATTCAAAATTTCTGGCTGTTCGAAGACCTGCAAATAAAGGGATTAAAACTTGTCAATTTGATTGCAGGTAAGAACAATACGGGTAAAACAGCCTTGCTTGAAGCACTGAGGATTTATGCGGCGAAAGGGGATAGTAGTGTTGTTAATAATATTTTGAATAATAGAGGCATGTTTGTTCCTGGCAGAAGTTCAAGCTACGAAGCAATCTTTCATGTCAAGACTTCATCAGAAAAACAGCAAGATGCAGACTTTTTTGTCATTAATGAACTCCGCATTAATAGGAAAGAATATAATATTTCTTTTAATAATTCATATTCAACGAGATTAAACGCAGATAAATCTGCTGACTTTCCAAATGATAAATGTGTATTTGTTCCTTTTTCAAATGGCGAAGCCCAACTCCAACCCATTTGGGACAAAATAGCGCTTACGGAACTTGAAGACGAAGTAATAATAATCCTGAATGAGACAATTGACAACCGCATCATTCGCGTCGACGTAAAAGAAAACAATACAAAAGTCAGACTGAAAGACGCCAAAACGCCTGTGCCCATCCAATCGCTTGGAGACGGGGTAAAGCGTATTTTACTAATAGCGATGGCGCTTGTTAGTGCAAAGGGGCAATTGCTTCTGATTGACGAAATTGAATCCGGTTTACACCATTCTGTACAAGAGCAGCTTTGGGAATTAATTTTCAAATATGCTGCCGAATGGAATATCCAAACTTTCATCACTACTCATAGCGAAGATACCATTCGCACTTTCTCTTATGTTGCTGCCAAACAGGAATACGATAATCAGGCATTATTTGTACGTTTACAAAAGGGGCGTTCAGGAAAAATAGAAGCAATTGCGTATGATACTAAACGATTGGAAACCGCCCTGGATTTGCCAACTGAAATACGTTAACTGTTTATGGCTCAACAACTAATCGTAGAGGGAAAGGATGCTATAGCAATAGCCAATTTACTGAAAAAACGAGGGGTTCCTCCCCCTATCGGCTATACGAATCCACGAAAATTTATTGATGAATTTGTAATTTCAGCCGGCGGTTACGACAAATCGCTTACTGCGCTGAAGGAAGCGATTGAAAACCCGGATATACACCGAGTAGGTCTTGTTGTCGATGCAAATAACGACGGTCCTCAAGCAAAATGGAGGGCTATTTCTAATATACTAAGTACCGCTTTTTCGCCTGATTTTCTTGTAAATTATCAACCCAGCACAAACGGCATCGTCCTCCATCTCGATGACGATACCTTGCCGATTGTAGGTATTTGGATAATGCCCGATAATGTGCAAAACGGGTATTTAGAACATTTCCTCGCTACCCTGATTCCTTCCGATAACCTGCTTTGGCCCCATGTTAATAATGTAGTTGACCAACTTGAAAAAGAGGGAATCTGCTCTTACTCACTCGCAAAATCTCAAAAAGTACGTATGCACACCTGGCTTGCCTGGCAAAAAGAACCGGGCGTCCCGTTTGGACTAGCTATCGAAGCCGGCTATCTGGATCCCGGATCCACTTTTGCAGGCGCTTTTGAAGTTTGGTTTCGAGAAACTTTCGAGCTTTCATAAAATGCCAATATTCAAAACCTCCCCCTCTTCCGCACAAATACCCACTCCACTGCCCAAGGCGCAATTTTTGACAATACCCAATTTAATTTACCGATAGGAGAATGTACTACCTTGAATTTTCGGCTTGCAATTTGACGGAGTATTAGATCAGCCGTTTTGGAGGCCGGCGCCAACCTCATCCCGGCACGCCTGGGCAATCGCTCCAACTGCCCCGCCGCATTGATGATGTTTTTTTCGGGGTCGTTTTCAGTGAACCCTACATAGGCAATGCCCACGTGCACCCCCTCGCCCTGAAGCTCTACCTTCAAAGATTCGGCGAAGGCCGTGAGCCCCATCTTGGAAGCAGAATACCCCGAATGAAAAGGCAAACCCCTGATGGCCGCCAGCGTAGACACGAATAATACGCTGCCCCTGGAAGCCTGTAAGCTGCCCAATGCATAACGCGTAAGGTAGATAGGCCCTAATAGATTGGTGCTGACTTGCGTCTGAAAAACAAGGGGATCGGATTCAGCCACGCTACCCTTCCCCGAAATACCAGCATTGTTAATCAGGATGTCGATTTTTCCAAATACGCGCAACGTTTCTTCTACGATACGCCTGCAATCCTCCGGCCGCCCCACATCCCCCGCCACGGCGTGTATACGATCGTACAGTCGTACAGTCGCAGAGTCGCAGAGTCCATCCCGCATTTTCTCCAAGGCCCCGGCATCCCTGGCATTCATCACCACACAGGCGCCCCGGCGCAATAGCGCTTCGGCCAGCGCCCTGCCGATACCCATGCGGGCGCCGCTGATGATGACCACTTTGTCTGTATAATCCAAGGGCGGGTTATTTTTGTGGTGAAAAGGCGTCGTGTTGTTTCATCCAGTCGAAGGCTTCCTGAATGGCGGTTTTGATGGGCGTTTGGGGCAATTGCAACTCTTTCCTTGCTTTTGCGGGCGAATAATAATGCTCTTCGAGCGACATCAGCCCCATAGGGTAACTCACCAGCGGCTGCTTGCCTTGAAGACGGGCTAAAGCCGTGGCAAGCAAGGTGTAATTTTTCACTAATAATCCTGGAAGTCTGACAGTCGGCGGCCTGCCACCCGTCACTTCTGCAATGGCGGTGAATATTTCTTTGTAATTCAGATTTTCGTTGCCCAAAATATAACATTCGCCAATAGTACCCATTTCAAGCGCATTGGCGATGGCCGTGCACACGTCTTTTACCGATACGTAACATCTCCCGCCTCGGGTATAACCCTTGATTTTGTTGCGATATACCGATTCAATGATGAGTCCGGTGCCCTTGGTTGACGCAAAAGGCCCGAGCATAAACGCCGGGTTGACCACCACCGCCGGCAGCCCCCGCTCTTTCACCATCGACAACACCAGTTGCTGGGCGGCGTATTTGGTGTCCAAGTAGTCCAGGCCGTATTTGCCGCCCTGGTAGGGCCGCGTTTCGTCGCCGGGATCAGCTTTACTGCCAGAGCCGAAGGAGTTGGCGGTGCCTACGTGTACCACCCGTTTGAGTCCCTCCGCCAGCGCCGCCTCCATCGCATGCCGGGCGCCCTCGATATTTACCTGCTGCTGAATGGCCGAGCGATAGGGCCAAATACTGATGACAGCCGCCACGTGAATGAGCGCGTCGCAGCCCCGCATGGCACTGCGCAAGCCGGCCGGATCGAGCAGGTTGCCATAGGATTTTTCGATGGGCAGACCTTCGAGCGTGGGGGTCGGTCTTCCTTCTTCTACAAATGCGATCAGGCTATGCCCTCTGGACAATAACTCTCTTACCAGGTTACTGCCCACAAAGCCGTCGGCGCCGGTGATAATTATTTTCATATGGGTAAAAATACAATTCTACCTGTTATCATTTTCAAAAAAGAATGTCTTCAAATACCAAAAAAAGCCCGTTACTTCGTTTGTGAACTTTACAACCTATTGTACATGCGCAATCTACCCCCCACACTGCTTGCGCTTTGCCTGGCAGCGTCGCATGCCTTGTCGCAAAGCGCCGGTGTACTCGACCCCGCCTTTGGCAACGGCGGCAAGGTTATTACTTCGATCACCAACTTCTCTGACGAAGCCGCCGACATAGCCCTGCAATCTGATGGCAAAATCGTGCTGGCAGGCACTGCCGATAATGCATTCGGCCTGGCCCGCTACCATTCCGACGGCGACCTCGATATTACCTTCGGCAATGGGGGTAAGGTACGCACGCTGGTGGGCCAGCTCGAAGACAAAGCGTATGCCCTGGCTATCCAATGCGACGGAAAGATTATCCTGGCCGGGTACTCGCTTACGTCGCTCATCGGCAATGCCGCCGAATTGGCGCTGGTGCGATATACTACCGGCGGGGCGCTCGATATGGGCTTCGGCAATGGCGGTATCGTGAAGGTGCCCCTTAGCGTAAAAGACGACGCCAATTTTGCCCTGGCCCTCCAATCCGACGGAAAGATTATCGCCGCCTGTACGCGCCGCTACCCCACTCCGGGTACCGACGTATCGCTGGTACGACTACTTTCCAACGGCGAGCTCGACGATAGCTTTAGCGGCGACGGCATTGCCAGCACCTCCATCGGCAATCTCGATGATGAGGCATACGACCTGGCCATTCAATCCGACGGCAAAATCGTGCTCACCGGCGCCGCCTACAACGCCGGGATAGCCGATATTGCGCTGGTGCGCTTGCTGGCCAACGGCTCACCCGATACAAATTTTGGAAATAACGGCGAGGTAATCGCCGGCGTCAATAATGCCGACGGCGCTTTTGGGTACGGCATAACCATTCAGCCCGATAACAAAATCGCCGTGACAGGCACCGCTTATTTCAACGGCGGCGCTACTTCGCAATGGGCACTTTTTCGCTTTCTACCCGATGGCGCCCCCGACGCTTCTTTCGGCACGAATGGACTAGTGCTTACAGATGTCGAAGCTACCGCCTTTGCCGAAGACATTGCTATCGATGCCGATGGACAACTGCTGGTGGCCGGCTACGGCCCCGTGGAAGGCTCCGGCTTTTATGACTTCACCCTCTCCCGCTTTTTCTCCAACGGCGACCCCGATACCGGCTTCGGCGACGATGGCCTCGCCCGCGCCGGCTTCGGTACCGACTACGCCTCGGCTCACGCCTTGGCCCTACAACCCGACGGCCAAATCATCGTGGCCGGCTCTTCTTACCTCGATCTGAATGGCCGATTCGCTATGGCACGATATAACGGCGGCTTATCGGTAGCTGCCTCTGAACCAATCGCCTCAGTAACCGATATGCAGGTATACCCCAACCCTGTGCGCAACGGCCGCTTCGCACTCAGCTACCTGCTAAATGAACCCCAACACGTAAAAATCTCTCTGGTAGATATGCAAGGCCGCCTCACCACGCTTTTCCTGAACGAAAAACAATCACAAGGCGCCTCTACCCGGTATTTCAACTTGCCGGCAAATACGCCCAACGGCATGTATTTGCTGCAAATGACTACCCCCTCCCAATTGGCACAGGTGAAGGTGGTGGTGAAGTAGGGGTTGTCGGTTGTCGGTTGTGGGTTTCTCTGCTTAAGTATAACTAGCAAAGATAAAGAAACCGACAACGGATAACCCACAACCCACAACCGACAACCGACAACAAACCAGGCTATTACCTAAGCAACACCTCATAGATTTTATCCCTGGCTGCCCCGACCTTCTCGTGCAAAGGGCTGTCGGTGACCGTTCCCAGGTTGATAGCGATAAACACATACACCTTTTGCGCCGGGAAGTAGTACAACTCGCAGCCGGCGCCTATGCCGCCGCCGCTGTGGCCCAGCGAGATTATTCCCTTGTCGGAATGATATGCTAATCCCAGGCCGTATCGCGGATTACCCTTGCTATCGGTTGCCCAGGTTTTCATTTGATCCAGCGTAGCGGGCGCAAGCAGTTGACCTTCCATCAATCCCTTCAAAAATTTAATCGCCTCCAGAGGGGTAGTAACAATACCGTCGTCGCCGATCAGTGTGGCTACGTTGTTGCGCTGCATTTGCGACACATTTTCTAATACGCCGTCGCTGTGGCGGTCCCAATAAGTATTTACCAACCTGGGGGATTTCAAATAGCGGGCTTCATTCTTGTAAAAAGTACGGGGAAGGTCCAGTGGCTGAAAAATAGTCTCCGTCATAAATCGGGCATGATCGCCGGTGATGGCGTCCACCATCAAGGCCAACAATACGTAATTTGTATTCCGATAAGCGTATTTGCTGCCGGGCTCGAAATCGAGCGGCTTGCCTTTTATAAATGTAAGATAATCGGTTGGCGTAAAAATATGATCGGGGTGTTGCAAAAGATACGTGACATATGCCGGTGAAAAATTGTATTCCGGAATGCCGGAGGTATGGTTCAGCAGCATCCGCACCGTTATTTTGCCGGCATCGGTAATGAACCGGCTGTGTTGCTCGGGCAGATATTGGGTGATGGGTGTGTCGAGCGTTATTTTGCCTTGTTCGAATAATTTCAGCACGGCAACAGCCATATACGTTTTTGAAATACTTTGTAGGTATTGCAAATGGCAGCTTTGCATCGGGGTTTGGTTTTCTATTTTTGCAAAGCCCGCCGCTGTTTCCCACCAGCCTTCAGAAGAATATATCGCCATTGCGCAACCCGGCACGCCGGCATCGACCAACTGCTGAAGCGCCTGCTTTATGGCGACGGCCTTCGAGTATTTGTCGGGGAGGTCGCTCGGTATTTCACAGGGGATAATGTTCAAATCTTGGGTGTATTTGGCGCAGCCGCTCCACAAGAGCAAGCCTAAACCATACACGAGTATATTTTTCATGGTCCTGTTTTTTATTTTTATAAAAAATCTAATTGCGGCTCAAGTGTATCCTCGAACCCACCTGGAAGAGTGTTTCCGGTACGATGGGAATACTTTTGTTGTAACCTTTTGTCATCAATAACTGGTAGCTCGCAAACGGGGAGAAATAGGTCCCCGGTGCATAATTGTCATACCCCAGCGAAACGCCTGCCGGAACGGCTAGTAACCCCTTCCCTTTGTGACCTATCGGCATCCATTCGCCATTGACTTGCCGGTAGGCCTCCACCGGACGGAAAGTGTACAGATAACCCACTCCCGCCTTTACTTCGGCGAAAACGCCCGAAAAAAGCGTAGGCCGCCAGGCCGCCTGGGTATATAATAGCAGCCCGTTGCCCACGGCTTTATTGCGATACCACACCGCGCTGATTTGCTGAGCCCAGTTGTGCTTGCCGTTGAGACTCAGCTCCGTGCCCAAGCCTATGCCGACGTTAGAAAAATTGGATTTGATGTCTTTGAACGGCATCGAAAGGGAGTGAAATTGCAGGGTAACAACAATGGGAAAATTGCGGTAGCTGCCTATACCCCCATCGTTTTGGGCCGATAGAGAGACAGCCACGCAACACGCGATAAGCGGCCAAAAGAAGTGTTTTTTCATGGTCTTTTTTTTCTCAAAAATAAATCCCAAACAGGCAGGAAACATTCGAATGCCGGGCTTTTTTGCCGAGCTATAGCAAGCTGGCCGCCGAAATGTCGTCATCCCGGCCGAAACCAGCTTTTAAATGAAGGCGCTTTGGTGCGACTCACCGGTATTTCAGGTGGAAAATTTTCGCCGGCACTTTTTTATGCAAATGTACAGCAAAGTCGCAAAGTCGCAAGGCCCAGCCTGGGTAGTTCGTTTCGACTCCGCTCAACGACCGGGCAAGAATCGCACGAGTCCTACAGTCGTACAGTCCTACAATCGTACAGTCGTACAGTCCTACAGTCCCAAAACCCTCCCCCGTTATCTCCGCTGAATAAATTGCATCCGCATCCCACCACCCGGGCCGGGGTTGGCCGGCGACAACGAATACGTAAAGCTCAGCATGCCGTAGCGGCCCAGTGATCGGATGCGCTCTTCCTCGAGAAAATTCACGTCGGCGCGGCGGTTGAAACCGATATTTTTGTTGAGAATATCGAATACCGACAATTTGATTTCGGCGCGTTTTTTCATTACGCCTTTAGATAATGCGGCGCCCCACAGCGGAATGGTCTGGCTCTCACTGCCGGTTATGCCGTTGTACACCGAATAATCCATAGTCGAACTCAAAATAAAACCGACCGGCAAATACCAGTTGAACCCAGCGCCGTACACCTGGTTGACAAACTCCTGGTTGAGCGTTTTGCTGAGCGAGTAGGTCGTTTGGTTGTAGCTGATATTGGCACTCAGGTTGAAATCAAATTTTTCATCTATATTAAATTCGTACCGCACTTCTCCACCCACTACGCTTCTTTCGGTCTTGTTTTCGACCTCATTGACCAGGCTGATGCCGCTCGACCACATAGAATTGGTAGTCATCCCGATGCGGCTTTTTAATTTGCGAATAGGAAACCCATAACTCAGATACACATCTGCTCTTTTTTCATCTTTCACGTTCACTGGGCGCCAGGTACGCACCAACAAATCGTCAATGGTTTGCGCCTCCGAAATGCTGTTGGCCGTATAGGTCAGGTTGATATTGGCAAATAAATTGGTCAAAGTAGCCTGGTTGAAAGAAGCGTAGCGCAGCCCTATTTCATGGTTGTATTCCGGCTTCAAATTGGGATTACCCACATATATGTTTAAAGGGTCGCTATTGTCAACAATGGGCTGTAATTGCTCAATATTGGGTTCTCTCACATTGGTTTCATAATCTATATTAAAATGGCTCGACATAGAAAAGTCGTAGTTGAAATGCAGGCTGGGCAAGACGTTGGTAAATGAACGCTGAATGGAGGTGTCTTGCAGCAACAATTCGCCATCGAGCCCCGAATGTTGTAGCTGAACCCCGGTAGTGAGGTTGAATGCCTTGCGGTTGAGTTTGAAATTGAGCCCCCCGCGATGGTAGTCGTAAATATTGCGATAGCGGTTGCTTAAGCTTTCGTTCCACTGCGATTCTCCGTTGCTGAGGTCGTACACGTTGCGGTCGAGGTCGGTGGCGCTTTGCTGGTAGGCGTAGTTCATTTCGAGGTATTTGCGCTTGCCCAGCGGCTCGGTATACGAGGCGTTGCCGCCGAAAGTGAGTACGTCGTTGCGCTGGGTGTTTGTCTGGCTTATGGAATCGGTGCGAAGCAGGGCGCCCGCTTCGTCGTAATAGCGGTTCACGGCGGTAAGTTCGCCATCCCTGTTGCGGGTATTACTGTTCAGCAGCACATTGGCACTAAGGGTTCGCCCCTTTTTGCTGAATTTATGGCGATACAGCAGGTTGGTGTTGAGCGAAGAGCCGGCGCCGCCCACCTGGTTTTGACGCAAGCCTTCGTTCATGAGTTGGTCGCCGGCCCTGCTGGTACGGCTATCCGAAAGAGTGGAAATATCGGTTTCGTTGTATACCCCCGACGCCGATAATTTCAGGAGGTTCATCGAATCGATCTTGTGGTCGAGTACGGCGTTGAGGCGGTGATTGTCGTTGCGACTGTTTTGCGTGCTTTGCTCCGCTACGCTGAAGTTGTCATCGGGCAGGAAAGTTTGGCGGTTGAGCGTGCGCTCCAGTTTGTTGTCGAGCATGTTGTAAAAATAACTGCCGTTGACTTCTGTTTTGTCGGTAAACTTATTGTTAAAATTAAGCCCCGCTCCCCAGGTAGTTGTCAACCCGTTGTTGCCGCCAAAATCGAGGGGAATACCCTGGTCTTCGGCATTGATTTCTATGCGAATAGCCCCGCCGGCACGCATGCGCTGTAGCTGGCCGGTAAAACTCAGGTAGTCTTCGATAGAAAATCCCTGGCGGTTAATGTTATTGCCCATAGCGAGGAAAGCCAATTGCCGCTTGTCGTTGAAGCGGTTAAGGCTTACTCTGCCGTCGTAGCGGTTATCGGTGCCGTAGCCGCCATTTACGCTGCCAAAAACGCCTTGCTTGCGGTCGGCTTTGAGTTTGAGGTTCAACGCTTTTTCGCGCTGCCCGTCGTCAATGCCCGAAAAGGTGGCGGCATCCGATTTTTTGTCAAATACCTGTACTTTATCTACCGCGTCGGCCGGCAGGTTTTGGGTGGCAATTTTGGGATCCTGCCCAAAAAATTCTTTGCCGTCTACCATCACCCGCCTCACCTGCTCGCCCTGGGCGCGCACGGTGCCGTCTTGATCTACCTCAATACCCGGCATCTTTTTTAGCAGATCTTCTACTACTGCATTGGGTTTTACGCTGAAAGCCTGGGCATTGTATTCTATGGTGTCTTTTTTGATTGTGACCGGTATGTGTCCGGCTTTTACGGTTACCTCCCCCAGAGTGGTCGACTGAGGCGAGAGGGGGAGCAGGCCCAATGCCAGGGGGTTTTGGGTATTCCCCGCCGGTATCGGCTTGTCGTAGGCGCTATACCCCACATAGGTGATACGCAGCAGATAAGCCTTGTCGTTGGGCACGTGGGTGAGTTCAAAGGCCCCGTCGGCCTCCGAACGCCCAAAGTTGACTAAGGAGGAATCGGCAGCCAGCAATAACATGACGGTGGCGCCTTCGAGGGGCGCCATGGCGCTATCGGCTACTATCGAGCCTGTTATCGCATATTTGGCGCCAGACTGGGCGTTCGCCGTGCAATAACCCAATATCATCAGAAGGGAAATGTAAAAACGCGGAGGTGTCATACGCTTGCTTTTTTGTCGGTTGATTACCGGACAAAAATAGGCGGCTGTATGCGCATTGTAGGTTAATCCTCCTTGAAACAAGGTTAATGAAGGTTAATGAACACCACGTAGGGTAAACGTTTACCGTTTACCTACCTGGGAAAGCGGTGAACGCTTTCCCTACACCCGCGTCGGAAAAAACGCGTCTTCAAAATGGCGGATGGAAAACATGCCCCTGCCACGGTAAATTACCGCAATTACGTCAAAACGAAAGATCCATTCGTACGCCACCTGCTGCATATAAGCGCCGGCAGCAGCGGCAATGCGGGCCGCTTTGCGGGAGTCGACAAAAAGTTCGGGGCGGCCATAGCTCAGATTGCTGCGCGTTTTAACTTCTACAAACACCAACTGGTCTCCCTTTCGGGCAATCAGGTCAATTTCTGCACGGCCGCAACGCCAGTTGCGCTGCTCAATCGCATAACCATGCCGTTCTAAAAAAAGCCCGGCTTCTTCTTCTCCCGCATTGCCTGTGTCATTGTGCCTGGCCATATCGAACTGTTTTATTTCGAAAGTTATCAAAAAAAAGTCATCCCAGGAATAAAATCCGGGATGACTCGCTTTTGGCCATTGCATTTTTTATACCAATGGTGTGCATTTTCTCACATCGTGGAATTATGACTTCAACTTGTTAGTAGTAAGTAGTATAAATGAAAAAGGTCGTCTTCGTCGTATTGTGCAGACGTTTCCAAGGGATGACAACCGCATTATGCGGCTTGCTGATTTATCGGTTGATGAGAACTTCTTTGAAGAAGCGCTACAAAAGTACGCATTTACTTACAAAGAGGCTATACCGCATTTTAGGTATTTTATAAATATTAATTTATTTTTTTTAAAATTAGTTGAGGGACGGGAAGTACCGGAAGAAGGGTTGTAGGTTGTGGGTTGTGGGTTGTAGGTTGTGGGTTGTAGGTTGTAGGTTGTAGGTAGAACTGAGAGCAGTTCACAGTTCACTGTTCACAAAAAAAGGGACCGCCAGCCCCGGCAGTCCCCTCACACACTTTTCCTGTATGCTTGAAACACTGTTAATCCAACATTATCATCTTTTTAGTGTCTTTCCAGGTGCCTGCTTCTAATTGATAATAGAACACGCCACTCACCGGCAAATCTTTTTTGCCGATAGACACCTCGTTGTAACCGGTTTCAAAAACAGCCTCTTGCTGGTAGATCATTTTTCCGGTAGCGTCATACACGGTAAGCCGCGCACTTCCTCTCTCCTCCATTTGGAAAGCGATGATGGTTTCGTCGGCAAACGGGTTGGGCCTGTTCTGGAATAGTTCGTATCCTTTCGGACTATTGGCATTGCTGACGTTGACACTGGCGAATACCAGGTTGACACCCAATACATCGTAAGTGCGGGTATAGGCTTCTGCTTTCGTCATCTTATCGCTGAGGAAAAGCGCATTTTGCACTTCCAGGTCTTGTTTGGCGCGGAAGCTAAGCCTGAACAGGGTGATTTTTTCACTGCCTTCGTGAGGCGTCTCTTCGTTCCAGCTTGTGGTGATCAATCCTTCATCTACGGCCGACAAACCGAAATTGCCTTCGCTAATGCCCTCCAACTCGCCAGGCTCCACGCCTTCCCATTCCAGTATATCGGTGTCAAAGCCGAGTGTAAACTGATAACCGGGGATGTAGTGCATGCCATGGGCATAACAATCGACGGTAAACGTTTCTCCAGCCGATACGCGTCGGTTGTCTGCGATGAGGGTGAAAATTCCCTGGTCGCCGCGATCTTCGATATCCTGCAGGTTGGTCGGTGTAGCTGAACCGTTTACGTCGCCTACTTTGATGGCGATAAAGTCGGCATGCATTTCGTCGTCGTTCAGTTCGTCGATATTCATCACCTCAGGGAAGTAACCCGCAAAGGGGTTAGCCGGGTCGGGAAAGACAAAGTCGGCTGGAATAAACCGCCACGACTTATTGCCGTTGGGCAATTGACTGTCGAGGTGCAAGATCAGCCTGCGCAACTTGATGAGGTCGGAGGTGGCTACGGTACCCGACTTGTCAATGTCGGCGGCGATGATCTTGTACGGACTATTCAGGGACTGCGTGCCCAAAATATGTTTGGTGATGAGTACCAGGTCTATCGTCGAAACGCCGTTGAGCGGGTCGTCGTTGCGCTGGGGCATCAGGCTGTAGCTGTTGTTCAAAGGTATGTCGTGGAATTCAAAACCTCCGTCGGGTCCGGTAACCATGCTCAGGGATGAGTTACCCATCACTTGTACCGACACGCTTTCTACGTCATTACCATTTTCTGTGAAAATACCCCCCGCTATCATGCCCGAGGCAGCAGGTGTGAAACAAATCTGGTTATTGTCCTGGATCAGTACATACGTCAAACAGTAATCGCTGTTGCCTGCAAGGTCGGTTACCCAATATTCAACAAGTTGATTGCCCAAATCGTAACAATCAAATTTGAGTGTATTGGTCGTAGGGGGGGTAAGCAAATTGCTACCGGCCCTCCGGATGAAATGTTTGAGGTCGGCGTTAGAAGTGCAATTGTCGGCACTGCCCCCGTTGAAAGCTTCTGCATTTACCACGGCTTTGTTCTCGCCATCGCTGTATACGAGATTGACAGACAAACCTACTATACATATCGGAGAAGGGGGCGTTTTATCTTCTACCCGAATGGTAGTGGTACAAGAGCTATTATTGCCGCAGTTATCGGTTGCGCTAAAAGTGACCTGATGCACGCCGTTGGGGTAAAAGCCACTCGCATTAGCCCCGTGATTGGTCGCATACGGCGAGTTATTCGTGATAGTGATCGTATTGCTGCAGTCGGTACCCGTCACGTTGGATATGGTCACTTGTGCGCCGTTGCAGTTGGCGTTGGCGCCAACTTCTACTGTAGGGGGGCAGTTAATCACAGGCGGTTGGTTGTCATATACATCGATTATCTGCGTGCGTGTATACCTGCCTCCCGCGTTGGGGTTATCGGGATTAAAATGACACATATCAATCACCGTCCATTCTCGAAGTATTTTAAAACAAGCCGGCTGGGCTACGGTAAATACCTGGTCGTGATAGCTGTAGCTCAGATCGCCGCATACCCCTTGAGGCAATACGGGATAGTCGTAGCCGTCGGGTAGGTCAGCAGGCGCTATGGCCGATGCGCATTGATACGAAGTGTAGTTCGATGGCCAAACAATCTGGTTGCTCGTCAGGGCCTGGTCATTGACCACATGGATCGTCTGCGTCCATGTCGTAGTAAGCCCGGAAGCATCTGTGGCCGTAAAAGTGCGTGTAATGGTTCCCTGTCCGCAATTGTTTACATTGATCTGTGTCACTGTATCTACTACGACGCTGCAATTATCGCTCAACTGTGGCGCACCAAAGGCAGCTGTATTGGTATAGTTAGAAGAGCAACTCACCGTAATGTTGTTGTCCGGGAAGGAGCTAAACACGGGCGGCAGGTTATCTTGTACGCTTACGGTCATCACACACTCCGAGTAGTGCCCGTACAAATCCCCACCAGTTTGCTCACGGGCAGGGTTGACAGCCCCCGGGCCGGGGTTGATTTCGTATACCCGCATGATGACGGGTATCTGCAAGCTGCCTACGTCATCGCAGCAGAATTTCACGCTGTCATCAAACCATTCCTGGTATCCCGCCGTATTGGGGGCGTCATCGCCGTTCAAATTATTGCACGCACCCGGGCTTTGGCGCCTGGCTTTGTAATACATTTGGTTCGGACAGTTGTCGATGCTGCCCTCATCCAAATTGACGGCTTGCACACTGCCAATCCCACTGCTCGGCAAGGCCACAATGACCTGATCATCGCATACGGCTGCAGGCGCCTGCGTGTCTACTACGTTTAAGGTGATCGTGCAAATACTCGAGTTTCCACACACATCCGAAGCCACGTATTGGATGATGTGCTGACCCAATGGCACAAACGGGTGCGGCCCCATGCCCTGCGCGCCGTATGAGGTTGAAATGCTGATACCGAAATTATTGTCGCAATTGTCTGCTACCTGTGGCAAGGGCAACAATACGCTGGCATAACACTGCCCGGGAAGCGCATTTACCGTCTTATTGGGCGGACAAATGAGCTGCGGGGGCACGGTATCCCGCACGTGAATGACTTGCACGCGCGATCGTTCGTTGTTGGTGCAATCGTCAATCACCCGCCAGGTTCGCAATACGTTGTATCCCATCGTACCACATACGGCAACGGTGTCGTCTTCGTACGTCATTATCCAGTCGCAGATTTCATCCACTCTGATATTGAAGCTATCCAGCTTGGGGCGGCCCAGCGAATCAGGCGAAAGCGGCGGGTTTGTGCATGCCAACAACGTATCGCGCGGAAAGTCGATGCTGTCGAGACTGGGGCGCTCCAGTATGATTTGCTGTACACATACGGATATGTTGCCCACATTGTCAACAGCTTGCCAAGTGCGCGAAATTATGGCCGCTGTATCCGAAATACACGTATCCTGCACTACCGCATCAACATACGTGAGCGATACCTGGCTGTCGCAGTTATCGCTCACATTGGGATAACCGATCACATCGGGGTCGGTATCTACAAAGCAACTCGCCACAATGGGCGCGCAGTTAAATACCGGCGGCAGGTTATCAACCACGCGGATATGCCCCACACAAAATGAAGTGGATGCAATGTGCGTCACCGTAACGCTCAATACCTGTCCGATATAAGCCGATGCATCGAAGGTGAGTAAATCAACCCCCTGTGCCACTATGGTGCTGCTAGCCCCCGTAGTACGCACAATCAGGTTTTTGGCGCCGGGGCATATCTGTGGAGCCTCCAGAATGGCATCCGGGATAAGCGTAACGCTACAGGATTGATCCACAGCGACCTGTAGCGGCGCATTCAATGACCCGTTGCACACCAGATTGCATTGCCCCCATAAGCCGGGGAGCCAGGCCAGCATTAGCACCGGCAGTAGCAGCGGCAGGCGCGCCCACCGCTTCCATTTACCTGTAAATTTTGTCCAGTGTTTCATTGTTTAAGTAGTTTGCTGTGAAAAAAGTTATCTCATAGCATGCGTTGGCGCATACTCATAGCCGTTGTGTGCCGTACACAACTCGTTTGCGTAAAACCAATTTGTCTGCCTGTTGAATGAATCGGTAGCGCTCTAGCTATCCCGCAATTACAAGGAAAAAGCTAAAGACATGAATAGTAGAATAAAAATCGTGCCAAAAATAAACCCACCGGACAAGAATAATTTTCAACTATTTAGCTATCAATATATTAACCTCTATATTTTATTCCAAAAGTCGTAAAGTCGTACAGTCGCAAAGTCGTACAGTCCAAAAAAAAAGCCCCCCACCTGTCTGCTTGGTGAGAGGCCATCCCAAAAACCGATTTAAGCTTACACTTGAAAAACGGTTCTTGCGTGAATCACATACAATCCAATCGCCTTAAATAAAAAATCTTATAGTTCGTTGATGATATCGCCAATTATCTCTTACCTGTCATACGTCAATCGTTCCGATTTGTTACAATATGTGCAACAAATTATCGGCGGACACAGGTAGTATGAACGGTATGCGTCGACAAATTCAATCTATAAGTATGTGTGAAATGCTGCTTTAAGGAGTACGCAGCAGATAGGTTGTCATAGAAACACGAAAACCCGCACAATTCAATTGAATTTGCAGGCCTCTCAAAGCGATAACAAAAGTAAATAAAAAATTTGAAAAAACCTACCCTCTCCTGAATTAACTCCAGGAGAGGGTGCTTCTCAAAGCTTTGCCTTGAAAAAAGCGTAGGCTTGTATAAAAACTACACCAAATGTCAAATAAAGGCAGTACAAAATCTTCTCCCCTTTTGATGATCTGGACTGCCCGGGCGCGGACAAAACAAACGGCAAAATCCGACCCGTTGAAAAATGTTTCGTGGAAATACGTACCGTCTATCCCAGTGTGTGTTAAGGAAGACTTACAACGAAGAGTTGGGGAATTACCCCTTCTGGAAGTGTAGTCTTCCCATAGTATGTTTTGCGTCCTATCTGCGGCCTCAAACCGCTTACCCGTCAAAACGGCACGTTCACATTGCAAGTAAAGCCGTTTACCTGTATAAAGGTACCATTTTTTATTAAGCCGCGCAATTTTGGGAATTTTTTTTTACATAAAACACCAAAATTCAATGCTCATTAACAGGATACCTGCTGTGTTGGGACTAATAACCCTTTATAGCTTTTTCTTTGGGCTTAAGCGTAAATGATAGTGAGAGCTCATGCGACCCCGTATTAAAGCGTTGAAAACGCTGAAATGATACGTCGTAAGAGTAGTACAGGTTGAATGTCGATATTTTGGTGCCCAATAAAATGCCCAGCGCGCCAATAGAGCGGTATGACAGGCCCGCTATCAACTGGTCTTGCATGAAGCCTGCTTTGAGGTTGACATCCATCTGGAACGGCACATCCTTGATCTGACGGAAAAGAATGGACGGTTCGAGGTTCACATTGAGGTCGGCCAGGTCAAAGCGGTGGCCTACGTTGAAGGTGTAATATTTCAGAAATGAGCCGTTGTCATTATTATTGCTGTTCGCAATATCATCCAGCCTGTTGCGCACCAGGTTGTTAAAGGTAAGCCCCACGTAAGTCCGCTCGAGATAGGCGCCATAAATGCCGATTGTGGCGTCAAAAACGCCCTTGCCGTTCAGAAAGTCGTCGAGCAGATCGTCGCCTCCCTGAAAGAAGTTATTATTGGACACATCGTTGCTCACCACCATCCGCTGGTATTCAGTGCCAAAACCGATGCCGAGCTTAATGTTTTCCCGGATACGGAATCGGAAAGCGGTGTTGAGCTGCACCCGCATACGATTGAGCTGTGCCGCCTGCTCAGAAAGCACGCCTACACCCAGGCCGAAGGTTTTTCCAATCGGCGAATTGGCCAACGCACCGTAGGTTTTAGGAGAATCTTCAAATCCCGTCCATTGCGCGCGGGCATTTGCCTGCAACTGCAAGCCTTCCTGAAATCCGGCAGCTGCCGGGTTGATGAGTATGGGGCTAACGAGATAGTGCATAAAGATGGCTTCATCTTGTGCTGCAGCCCACTTGCAGGTCAACGCCAATGCTATGAGTAGAAATATCTTTTTCATGGAAAAATCGGTTAATGGTTTATGGATATTGATAGACACGAATTGGCGGGCGGTGCATGGCGCCGGTAGCGCGCCTTACACCGCCCTGTTCCTTATTCTCTAAGCAGGGTAATCGATCCTTTTTGCTGAATCAAACTGCCGTTGGGGGCCAGGTACTCCAGTACGTAGTAGTATGGGCCTTCAGGCAGGGCATTGCCATTCTGATCAGTACCTTCCCAGGTGTTGTCGTAGTTGTCGGCTTCAAAAACCAACTGCCCCCACCGGTTGTATATCTCGAGGTGGTTCTGCGGCAAGTCATTGATACAGAAAATGATAAACTCATCATTCGTACCGTTGCCGTCAGGGGTAATCACTACGCGTTCATCCAGACAAGGGAACCGACGATCGGCCACGGCGCCCATCGTGGTACCGCCATCGATCGACTGACATCCGTTGGAGTCGGTCACTTGTACGAAGTAATCGCCGGGACACAGGTTGATGATCTGCGGTGAAGTAGCATTTGCAGGTACGTTGATCCAGAGATAGTTATATGAACCAGTGCCACCTGTCACTACCGCGCGGGCCGTACCGTTGCAATCGTCGGTAGCCGGATCGGTGAGTACTTCTACTTCAATAGGCTCGGGTTCGCCTACCGCAAAGGTGGCAATACCCTGGCAATTGTTCATGTCGGTCACCGTGACGGTATAATCGCCCGGATTGAGGAACATGAGGCTGGGACCGATACCGTTGTTGCTCCACACAAAATTGTAGGTGGGCGAAGCGCCACCGGTTGGGATGGCAAGAATACTGCCGTCTTTTACACCCGGACAAGACGCATCAAGTACGTTGGCTTGTACCTCAATGGCAGGCGGCGCAGTAGCAATAAAGGTCGTAACCACTTCGCAATTCAATTCATCAATAACCGTCAACTCATATTCTCCGGCAGGTGCATTGTTCAGCTGCTGTGAATTACCTACCAACGAGCCGCCTCTTATCCATTCGTATATTACACTTCCCTGGGCGCCGCTGACATTGGCGATCAGCAAACCATCCGTAGCGTCTGCACAACTTACAGCAAACCCATTGTAGTTGCTGGAAGCCGATGCAGTTACCGCTAGGTCGGATTCGGTACCTACGATGTATGTACGCGTCAAGGTGTTGCCCGAAGCTTCTATGATAGTTACTACGTATGTGCCCGGCGTCACGTTCTGAAGGTCTTCTTCGGTAGAAAGGATCGTCATCGACCCCTGCGGGCGCCAGGTAAAGGAATAGGGTTCTTCCCCTCCGCTAACGGTCAGGTCGATTGAACCGTTTTCATCGCCCATACAAAGGGCATCGTTCACTGCTGCCGATTCGGCAAAAGTATTCAGCGAGATACCTTCTGTAAGCGTCAATACGCAACCGTTGTCATCCGTGATTTGAGGCACGAAGTTGCCTTCGCACAGGTTGATGATCTGCTGGCCGATGGCCTGCGTATTCCAGTTGACGGTATAGGGCGCTGATCCTCCAGTGATGTTCAGTGTGATGCTACCCGTGCAACCCACGTCTTCTGAGTCGTGAACGATGGTAGGCGTAACCACAAACGGCGCAGGTTCCGGTATCGTGACCTCGCTGGCAAACGGCGTCCCCTGCGCGTCAGTCAGGGTATAAGGTACGATACCCGCCGGCAGGTTGCTTACGTTGAAAGTACCATTTGCACTGGAGAGGGTTTGACCGTCAATTACCAGCGTATAAGGCGCCATACCGCCTCCTGCAACCAACACGAGCGAACCGTCTTCTTCACCGGCACAGGAAACGCCTGTGGGAACTACGCTGGTCGGGCCAAGTGGTATGGAGGTAACTGTAAAGCATTGCGTAGCCTGACAGGTGCTGGCGTCGGTCACTGTCACGCAATATTGCCCGGCAGTGAGCCCCGAGATGGAAGAGGTCACAGCGCCCGTGTTCCACAAATAGGAATAATCAGGGTCGCCGCCGCTCACGGTCAGCAAAATAGAACCGTTATTGCCAGATGAAGCCGTGCCGACATTGCCCGTGATGACAATAGGCGCAAGGCCCGTGATGTCGAAAGCCCCCGTTACTTGTTGCCCCTGACTGTCTGTAATCAATACGCTATACGTGCCAGGACCTTGCCCACTGAGATCTTGGTTGGTGCCAACTACTATGTTGGCTGCGTTGCGCCACACATAAGTGTACGGCGCCGTACCCCCCGTAACCGATATATTAATCGAGCCTGTGTTGCCACCGCTACATGATTCAAGTATTTCAAAAGCAAAAATTCTTACGTTTTCGCCCAGCGTGACGCACTGCGAAGTAGGGCAGCTGCCTGCATTGTCGGTTACCGTTACGCAATACTGCCCGGGAGTATTCAGGTTGCTCAAATCCTGTGTGCTGAAGGTCTGATTACCAGGCCCGGTCCAACTGTAGGCATATGTACCTACCCCACCCTGTACCGAGAGATCTATGCTGCCGTCGTTTCCATTCTGGATATTGACGGGCACAATATTCGAAATTTGGATCACCCCGCCCTGCTGCGTAACCATAAAGGTGGCGTTATTCGAGCAGTTGTTATTGTCAGTAACTGTTACAGAATAGGTGCCCGGCGTCAGACCTGTTTGCATCAGTTGACCGTCTGTAAGCGGCGTCTGCCAGTTGATAGACGGGTAGGTTCCGCTACCTCCGGTAATGCTGAGGGCAATAGAGCCGGTCATCGTACCCTGTGCGCAGTTGATATTGGTCACCTCGCCCACAATTGAAATGGGCGCCAGTTGGTCGATGTCGATAAAATTGGAAATTGCGGTACAACCATTCGCGTCCGTTACCGTTACGCGGTAAAAATCAAAAGCAGGAAGATTGTTCAGAAAAGCGCTGTTGGGCTGTCCGGGCGGAATCCAGCTATACGAATAAGTCGGCGTGCCGCCTGTAGCATTAACCACAATAGTACCGTTGTTCTGCCCTGCGCAGGCATCGAGTGCCTGTGCAACGGTCACGGCCAACACTGTAGCCGGCTGGGTAATGGTATAGCTGCCGGTTGCCGTAAGCCCCTGGCTGTCGGTAACCGTCACTGAATACGAGCCTGCCGCCAGGTTGGTTACCGCAGCTACGTTCCCCGCATTAGGTATGCTCCACTGATAGGTAAAAGGACCTGCACCCGTAACGGTAAGACTGATGGAGCCGGTGGATTGGTTGCGACACAGTACATTGGTGACGTTGGCCGTAATGACCGGAGGTTCTCCGCTGCTGCCAAAGCAGTCGGATGTCGCCGCCACCGTGCCGCTATCACTTTGGAAAGGTACTACGTTGCCGTTGCCATCTGTCACTTCTATTGCAGTGGGCGTGCCCGAAAATACCACATCAGCACACACGTCGTCTAATACATTAAAACACATCTCAAAAATGGGAGGGCTGCCTGGCAAAGTAACACCACTTACGTTGGGATCTACCCACGATAAAGTAATATTCCCCGGTTGTGTAGGAGGATTGCCGGTCGGCGTGCCAAAATTGCCCGCCGTAAGTCCGACAAGGTTAAAGGCGCCCACTGATACAAATTGTAATTGCGCCGGGTTGTAGTTGATCGAAAACTGCATCCCGACAATATTGGAAAATTCGTAAGCCACCACATCCATACACACTTGCTGGCCCACTTGCGCATTTTCCACGTCAGCGATTACCAGGCCGAAACCGGTGAAGGTAGGGTCAGTACCATTAGGACCGCCGCCGCCGGTGCTTCCTCCACAATCAGCGCCGGCGCCCACAGTGCCGCTATCGCTCTGAAAAGGCACTACGTTGCCATTTCCGTCGGTGACTTCAATCGCCGTAGGCGTACCCGAAAATACAACCTCGGCGCATACGTCGTCCAGTACGTTAAAACATACTTCATAAATAATCGTGCCGTCCGTGAGGCTAACACCGGATACGTTGGGGTCTACCCACGATAAGGTGATCGCGCCGGGTTGGGTCGGCGGGTTGCCGTTAGGCGTGCCGAAGTTGCCGGCGGTGAGGCCGACGAGGTTTAACCCACCCACCGAGACAAATTGCAGTTCCGCAGGGTTGTAGTTCATCGAAAACTGCATACCCACAATATTATTGAAATCGTAAACATGTACGTCCATGCACACTTGCTGGCCTACCTGCGCATCGTCCACATCTGCTATTACCAGGCCGAAACCGGTAAACGTGGGATCGCTGCCGTTGTTGCCGCCGCCGCCGTTGTTACCGCCGCCGATAGTTACCGTGCCATTGTCGGTAGTAGCGGGAACCACTTGATCAAGGTTGTTGGTAAATTCAATAGCGGTAGGCGTACCGGTGAAACTTACCGTGGTAGTCGTATTGCCTGTTACATTAAAACACACTTCGAATATGGCGGTACCACCAGGCACCGTCACGCCCGATACGTTGGGATCAACCCACGAAAATGTGATGACCCCGGCCTGTGTAGGTGGGTTGCTCGTCGGCGTGCCGAAGTTGGCCGCCGCCAAACCCGTGAGGTTGAAGGCGCCCACCGAAGCAAACTGCAAAATCGAAGCGTTGTAGTTGATACTGAATTGCGCGCCTACGATATTCGTGAAATTAGTAACGGTTACATCCTGGCAGACTTGCTGGCCTTGCGTGCCGTTCACATCCTGCATGGCAATAGTGAGGCCTCCGCCTCCACCGCCGCCGCCACTGATCGTGACTGTGCCATTGTCGGTTGTAGCCGGTACTACCTGGTCATTGCTATTTGTAAATTCAATAGCGGTAGGCGTGCCGGTGAAACTTACCGTGGTAGTCGTATTGCCAGTTACATTAAAACACACTTCGAATATGGCGGTACCTCCGGGCACCGTCACGCCCGATACGTTGGGATCGACCCACGAAAATGTGATGACCCCGGCCTGCGTAGGCGGGTTGCTCGTCGGCGTGCCGAAGTTGGCCGCCGCCAAACCCGTGAGGTTGAAAGCGCCCACCGAAGCAAACTGCAAAATCGAAGCGTTGTAGTTGATGCTGAATTGCGCGCCTACGATATTCGTGAAATTAGTAACGGTTACATCCTGGCAGACTTGCTGGCCTTGCGTGCCGTTCACATCCTGCATGGCAATAGTGAGGCCTCCGCCTCCACCGCCGCCTCCACTGATCGTGACTGTGCCATTGTCGGTTGTAGCCGGTACTACCTGGTCATTGCTATTTGTAAATTCAATAGCGGTAGGCGTACCGGCGAAACTTACCGTGGTAGTCGTATTGCCCGTTACATTAAAACACACTTCGAATATGGCGGTACCTCCGGGCACAGTCACGCCCGATACGTTGGGATCAACCCACGAAAATGTGATGACCCCGGCCTGTGTAGGCGGGTTGCTCGTCGGCGTGCCGAAGTTGGCCGCCGCCAAACCCGTGAGGTTGAAGGCGCCCACCGAAGCAAACTGCAAAATCGAAGCATTGTAGTTGATGCTGAATTGCGCGCCTACGATATTCGTGAAGCCGGTAACGGTTACATCCTGGCAGACTTGCTGGCCTTGCGTGCCGTTCACATCTTGCATGGCAAGCGTTAGATTACCACCGCCGCCGCCGCCACCACCGGGAAGGGTTACCGTGCCATTTGCGGGAATAAACTGCACGGTACCGCCGTTGCCGTTGGTCACCTCTATTGCAGTAGGCGTCCCGGTAAACGATACGGTAGTAGTGTTATTTCCAATTACGTTGAAACAAACCTGGAAAATCGCAGTACCATTCGCTATGGTAACCCCCGTCACGTTGGGATCTATCCATGAAAGCGTCACAACTCCTGCCTGAGTTGGAGGATTTCCCGCCGGCGTGCCAAAATTGGCGCCGGCCAATCCCACTAAATTGAAGTTCCCTACTGAGGCAAACTGTAAAATAGCAGGATTGTAATTAATACTGAATTGAACGCCTATGATGTTGGTGAAACCCGACACCGTAACTGGCAAGCAGACCTGTTGCCCTTGTGTTGCAGACTGGCTACCCATCGTGAAGGTAACCTGTGCACTGGTTGTTGTGCTACTAAAAAAGACTAGCAGCCCTACAATGAGACTTGTAAGCAATTTACCCATGTGCTCGGAATTTGGGACGTTAAAAAAATAAATCGTTTATCAGTGTGTCACATAAATCAGCTTTTGTACGACCAGGAATTTCGATGAGCGAATTTGCACAAAATAGGTACCCGCAGACGGAAATACCTGCTTGTCAAATCTCAACGTGTGCGCTCCCTGTGGAAGCACACGGCGTTCCTGGTGTACAACCTGGCCCTGGGCATTTTGCAGCACAATGCCCGCCTCAACTGATTGATGTAATAGCAATTGAATTTGTGTTTCCTCCTGAAACGGATTGGGGAAACACGAGGTCACCCGCGCCAAATGAGGCGCGCTGGTATAACTTGTACCAGTCGGCGATACAATGGTGATTACACCGTTTATAAATGCAGCATCTACCGTCTGTCCTAATACGTCAGTAACCTCTATAACCGTAGGCATCAAGCTTGCAAACGCAATCGTATCTGTAGTGACGGGCGCGCCTATCGCCTCAAAACGGATAGAAAAGAATATACTGCTATCGGCCAAACTCTCTCCCGATAGGTCATCGTCGTACCACACAAAAGTGAGCCTGCCCTCGGGTGTATTGTTGGTGCCAAAATCAGCTACCGCATCGAGATCCAGACTCATATTCTCCAACCCGTCAAACCGCAATGCATCGGAATCCCATGTGATGGTATACTGCACACCCACAATATCAGTGAACCCCGTTACTTTGACATCAGCGGTGAAAATATTTCCGGAATCAACGGTTTGATCTGAAAAGAAAAAAGACGATTGAGCCCCCGAAATGGAGATGGAAAATAGGGAAAGGAAGTATAGCAGGAAATGCTTTCCAGTGATACCTTTCATGGGATTATTTTCTTTTACGTAATGTTCGCCGCTAAATTAATAAAAAGACTAGAAAACAAGCTTTTAGATGCTTTTTTTTAGACGAAATGGTTGTAAAAGTGAACTGTGAACGGTGAACAGTGAACTGCTCTTTGGTCTGTTCACTGTTCACTGTTCACTGTTCACATTAACGGAAGAAGCCCCTCCGCCGTGGGGCGGAGAGGCTTCTTCAATCTTTAGGGTGTGAACCGTGAACTGTGAACTGCTCTTTAGTCTGTTCACTGTTCACTGTTCACCCAATACTATTCGATGATAACCATCTTCTTGGTAGCGGTGAAGTCTGCAGTTGATACCGTGTACGACAATACGCCTACTGCGCTCAGCTCTTCGCTGCGTACAGTGAACATATTGTAGCCTTTGTTGGCTT
>Ga0209573_1000844_pt1 | contig 54886 bp, 45 predicted proteins | sample TNRBio252014_DNA_FD_185870 | JGI IMG/M metagenome (GOLD analysis project Ga0209573, IMG submission 185870) | Wastewater treatment Type I Accumulibacter community from EBPR Bioreactor in Madison, WI, USA - TNR Reactor_6/25/2014_ DNA (SPAdes)... | ecosystem: Engineered > Bioreactor > EBPR >...
AGCATTTGTCAGGGAGAAAGCATAACTGTTGGTGGGCAAACGTTTACCCAAACCGGGTTTTATGAAATTATCGGAATGACCCCGCAAGGTTGCATCAGTACCACCTTGCTGAACCTTACCGTATACCCCGTTCCCGCTCCGGTTACTATAAACGCTACGATTTGCAATGAAGATAACTATTCATTGGGGAATTCTATTTTTCTAACCCAACCAGGCTTCTACCAATTTATCCAGGAAAGTGTGGGGGGATGCGATAGCATTATTAACATCAACCTCACCCGCCGGGCGCCCATTGCCACCAATATCGTGCAAACCATTTGTGCCGGACAAAGCGTAACCATCGGAAATGGTCCTCCGATAACGACCAGCGGCAATTATACCCGGGTACTGACTTCCTTAACTACCGGCTGCGACAGTACGGTAAACCTAAACCTGACGGTCAGGGCGCCCATCGTTTCTACGATTAATGCGATTATTTGTCAGGGCGAAAGTTATACCATAGGCGGTACAGCTTTTACCACCCAGGGAACCCACCAGCGGGTGGTGACGTCATTGACAACGGGTTGCGACAGTACCATCACGCTAAACCTGACCGTGCGGCCCAACCGCTTCACAACGCTGACAGAAACCATTTGCAGCGATGAAACTTATTCTGTTGGCAATTCTACGTATGACGCCAGCGGCACGTATCAGGATACCCTGATGGCAGCAAACGGCTGCGACAGTGTTATTACGCTGAACCTGACCGTACTCGGCGCCATTACCGGTACTTCGGACGTGACCATTTGCGACGGGGAAACCTATTCGCTCGGGGGAAATACCTTTGATACGGATGGTACTTATCAGGTGTCCCTGACGTCGGTAAACGGTTGCGACAGTGTGGTTACCCTCAACCTGGAGGTGTTGGAAATTCTGGCCACGACCTTCAACGAAGACATTTGCCAGGGAGAAATACTGACATTTAACGGCAATCCTTATTCCGCGAGCGGCCAATACGTGGAAACCTTTGTCTCCTCAAATGGCTGCGACAGCATCGTTACCCTGAACCTGAACGTCATACAACCCTTGACGACGTTGCTCAATATCGGTATTTGCACCGGACAAACCTATACCGTCGGCGCCAATACCTACGATGCTGCGGGTACCTACGTTAATACGCTGGTAGCCGCTTCGGGTTGCGACAGCATTGTAACGCTGAATCTTACGGTGGATGACCTTTTGGAAGGGTTTGGCGCGGTGGAGATTTGTGACGGGGATGTGTACAGCGCAGGCGGAATGGATTTTACAACAACCGGTTTGTATGATATCCCATCCGTGACCCCATCGGGCTGCGACAGCGTGTTCCACCTCGATCTGACCGTACACCCGATTCCGGTCACCAATTTAGTGGAAAGCATCTGCGACGATGAAAATTTCACCGTTGGCAACTCAACGTATACCACCACCGGCATTTATCAAAATACGCTGACTTCTTTGGTCACTGGCTGCGACAGTATTGTCAACCTGAACCTGACCGTGCTCAATACCCCGGATGTCACGCTGAATATCTCTATCTGCGACGGGGAAAGTTATACGGTTGGAACCACGCCATATACGACGGCTGGCAGCTACCAACAGACGTTCACTGCGGCCAATGGCTGTGACAGTACGGTTAGCCTGAATTTGACGATTCTGAACGTACCGGTAACGGATCTGGTGGAAAGTATTTGCGATGGGGAAACTTATACTGTTGGAACTTCTAACTATACCACAACCGGCGTTTACCAGGATGTGCTGGTGGCAGCCAACGGTTGCGACAGTATTGTAAATTTGAACCTGACCGTGCTGGATGTTCCGGAAACCAACCTGACCGAACTGATCTGCGATGGGGAAATCTACTCCGTCGGCACGTCTAACTATACCGTGAGCGGCGTCTATCAGGATATTTTAGTAGCTGCGAATGGCTGCGACAGCATCGTGAACCTGAACCTGACCGTAGCCCCGAATCCGGTGACCAATATCGTGACCAGCATCTGCGACGGCGCCACTTATCAGGTAGGCAACTCTTCCTACACGGCCACAGGCATGTACAGCGATACGCTGACTTCTTCCGTCGGTTGCGACAGTATTGTGAACCTGAACCTGACCATTACTTCTTTTTACCAAATTAACCTGGTAGAAAGCATTTGTGAGGGAGAAACCTTCACGGTCGGGACAACGGTATACGACGAAACGGGTATGTATTCAAATATGTTTATTGCCCAGGATGGCTGCGACAGTTTTGTGAACCTGAACCTGACCGTATTGCTTGTGCCCATCACTGATTTGGTGGAAACCATTTGCGACGGGGAGACTTATACGGTTGGCACTTCTGATTACACCGGTTCGGGAGTTTATCAAGACATTCTCGTGGCGGCTAATGGCTGCGACAGTATTGTGAACCTGAACCTGACCGTCAATCCGGTGTTCACAACCGATCTCACCGAATTCATTTGTGATGGGGAAAGTTATCCGGTAGGTAATTCCAACTATACCGTCAGTGGCGTTTATCAGGATGTGCTGACTGCGTCGAACGGTTGCGACAGCACCGTAAACCTGAACCTGACGGTGTACCCGATCCCGATAACGAATCTGACCGAAGTGGTCTGTTTTGGCGATAGTTACACGGTTGGCAATTCTACCTACACCACCACCGGCACCTATCAGGACATCCTGACTGCCTTTACGGGGTGCGATAGTATTGTGAACCTGAACCTGACGGTGCGCAACCTGATCGAAACCAACCTTACGGAGACCGTTTGTTTCGGCGACTCCTACACGGTCGGCAATTCCAACTATACGGCCAGCGGCGCTTATCAGGATGTATTAACTGCCGTAAATGGCTGCGACAGTATCGTGAACCTGAACCTCACGGTGCGCAACCTGATCGAAACCAGCTTAGTCGAGACCATTTGCGAAGGCGATTCCTGGCCTGTCGGAACCTCGATTTATAATACAACCGGCATTTATCAGGATGTGCTGACTTCGGTGCTGACGGGCTGTGACAGCATCGTGAATCTCGACCTCACCGTTGTTCCAACACAATATACAACCCTGACCGAAGCCATTTGCAACGGCGAAACGTTCACAGTTGGAACGTCCAATTACACCACAAGCGGCACCTATCAGAATACCTTAGCCGCTACATCGGGTTGCGACAGCGTCGTAACGCTGAACCTGACGGTATACCCAATTCCGCAAACCAATTTGGTGGAATCTATCTGTGACGGTGAAACCTTCACAGTGGGAACCTCCGATTATACCATCAGCGGCAATTACCGGGATACGTTAACTTCCGTAGTAACGGGCTGCGACAGCATTGTAAGCCTGAACCTGACGGTCATTCCGATTCCGGTGATCACCCTCACGGAGGAAATTTGCGACGGCGACAGTTTCCCGGTTGGGACTTCTGTTTATGATGCAAGCGGGCAGTATCAGGACGTTCTCGTGGCTGCTTCGGGTTGCGACAGCATTGTCAACCTCAATCTGACGGTGAGCCCGGTTTATGCCATTTCTTTGACCGAGTTGATCTGCGACGACGAAACTTTTACCGTTGGCAACACTAATTTCAATACCACCGGTACCTTCATAGTGCCGCTCCAATCCGTGTCTGGTTGCGATAGCACGGTAACGCTGAACCTGACCACGCATCCGTGCGAGTTGTCGTTCAGCACATTGGCAAATGCAGCGCGTTGCAATGGCAATGCCGACGGCTCATACCAGTTTGCAGTGACCGTGGGCACAGCGCCTTATACTTACTCCTGGCAGGGGCTTGGCGGGAACCCGCTCAATGGTTCAGGTAATATTGCAGCAAATAATGCCAACGCCCTGATCAACAACTTACAGGCGGGCAACTACCGCATCACAATAACAGACAGCTATGGCATTGTCGGAACCCTTAATTTTGCGATTGCACAACCGCCTGTATTGAATGCTTCCATTGCGCTTTCTGATTACGAAAACTTCAACATCAGTTGCGCCGGCGGCAATGACGGCTCGGCGACGGCTTCAGCGGTAGGCGGCACAACGCCTTATAACTACGCCTGGAATACGGGGCTGAACAGCCCAACCATTGAAGACCTGACTGCCAATACCTATACCGTGACGGTGACCGACCAAAATGGCTGCACCACGACCACGCAGGCTGCACTTACTGCGCCCGAGCCGCTGAACGTCGCAGCGGAGGTGACCGATCCGCTTTGTTTCGGCGACCTTGAAGGGTTCATTAATGTCTCCACCGTTTCAGGCGGCGTGGGGCCTTTTGTTTATGCGCTCAATAACGGCCCGTTCACGGTGAGCTCGGTATTTGGCAACTTAGGCATTGGAACCTATGCCATCCAGGTACAGGACGCCAATGGCTGTGAAACGGAGATCACGGAAACGGTGCACCAGCCGCAGGAGTTGATCGTAGACCTGGGTCCGGATGTTCAGATCAGTTTGGGCGACAGCATCCGGCTACCGGCTGAAACTACTTATCCGGTTGCTTCCTATATTTGGAAAATTGACCCTGCGCTGTCCTGTGCCGATTGTTATGACCCAATGGTTCGGCCTTTTGAAACGGCTGCATTTTCGGTAGTGGTGACCGACGAGAACGGATGTACGGATTCGGATGCGATTACTGTTTTTGTGGCTAAAAACCGCGAGGTGTTTATTCCAAACGTCTTTTCACCCAACGGCGACGGCTTCAATGATGTGTTGTACATCCAAGCAGGCGCTGAAGTAGCGCGCATCCGGGCGTTTAAAGTATTCAACCGCTGGGGCGAGGAACTTATTCAGTTGGATAATTTCCAGCCAAATGATCCGGCCTATGGTTGGGATGGTACCCACCGCGGTCAGTTGATGAATGCAGCGGTGTTTGTCTACGTTGCAGAAGTAGAGTTTATTGACGGCGAAATACGCCTGTTTAAAGGTGATGTGGTGCTGATGCGGTAGGCGTGTAGTAGCAAAAAATGCAAGAGGCAAGGGGCAAAATGCAAGAGGCAATAATTTGAATGTTAAAAAGTTGCCTTTTGCCTCTTGCCTCTTGCATTTTACCAAAACCTTCCAAACTACCGAAAGGCTCAAAACGCTGTATCATCCACCCCTGCCAGCCAACCTTCGATATTGTCAATCACCGAAGCTAAGCAGCCGTCCTCAAACGGCGACCGCAGCCCCGCCAGCGCAACCAGCTCTAAGAAAGATTTGCTGCCGCCCGCCTCACAAAGACGCACGTAATCCGCCCAGGCGCTTTCGTGGTCTTCATTGTTCCGTTTCCAGAACTGGAAAGCGCAGATTTGCGCAAGCGTATAGTCTATATAATAAAACGGATAGGCATAGATATGCGTTTGTTTTTGCCAAAAAGCGCCCGCCTCTAAGTAGGGGTTGTCTTCATAATTGCGGTGCGGCAGGTAGCGGCGTTCAATTTCGCGCCAGGCCTGGTGGCGTTGCTGCGGGGTAAAGTCCGGATTTTCGTACATCACGTGCTGGAATTCATCTACCGCTACGCCATAAGGTAAAAAACAAACGGAATCGTTGACGTGTGCGAAGCGGTATTTATCGGTATCTTCCAGAAAAAACAGGTTCATCCAGGGCCAGGTGAAATACTCCATACTCATTGAGTGAATTTCGCAGGCTTCGTAAGTCGGCCAATGGTATTCGCCGATGCCCATATCCCGGCTGCTGTATACCTGAAAGGCATGACCGGCTTCGTGAGTCAGCACGTAAATGTCCTGGCTGCTGCCATTAAAATTGGAGAAGATATAAGGTGCCTTGTATTTGTTGATGTAGGTGCAATAGCCCCCCGTCGCCTTACCCGGCTTGGCGTCCAGGTCCATCAGGTTGCAGTCGCGCATGAAGCGAAAAAAAGCGTCGGTTTGTGGCGAAAGTTCGGCGTACATCCGGGTTGCATTTTCTACAATCCAGTCGGGGTCGCCTTTGGGTTTGGGATTGCCGGAAGCAAACCGAAAATCGTCATCGTAATGTTTCAGGACCTCCAAGCCCAAACGAACGCGCTGCCGTTCAAAGAGCCGGGTGGCTAAAGGGACGATGAAATCCTGGATCTGTTTCCGGAAATTCTGCACCATAGTTGCGTTGTAGTCTGTACGCAACATGCGGGCATACCCTAAAGGAACGAAGTTGGGATACCCTAATTTTTGGGCAATGCGGTGGCGAATTTTGACCAACTGGTCGAAAATGCGATCGAACTCAGCCTCATTATTTACAAAAAACTGCCATTTGGCTGCAGACGCTGCACGCCGGATATCGCGGTCCGGCGAAGTTTCCATCGGCTGTATGGAAGAGAGGTTGTAGGTCTCCCCCTGAAATTCAATGACAGCGCTGGCTTTTAATTTGATGTAATCGCTGCTCAGTCGGTTTTCTTCCTGAAGGTCTTCGATGATTTCCGGCGAGAAGGTTTTTAGACTTAATTCGGCAATACTGAAGAGTTGAAGTCCCCATTTGGCCTCCAGCATTTCCCGGAATGTCGCTGAAATCAAAGCCTGGTAAAGGCGGTGAATGAGCGCTTCTACATGCGGAATTTGCTCGTCGAAGAAGGTATTTTCTGCTTCGTAGAAAGCGTCCCGGGTGTCTATGGTGTGCCGGATCTGGCAAATATGGCGCATGGAGAAAAAGTCTTCCTTCAGGCTGTTAAGCTGGTCGAAGGCAAAGGATTGCGCTTCGAAGGAAATTGCGTTTTCAAATTGGATCAGGCGCTCGTTGAATTGAGCCGTCATTACGGCCATATCAGGACGGGTGTACTGATAGTCTTCGAATTTAAGCATTGGCATTATGGCGGTTTTAGGTTCCACGTTCCAAAAATAACGATTTGACAAATAAAACCTAATAAAAATTCAAAGGTTCCTGCCCGTAACCTGACGGACAAGAACCTTTGTAAAGCATTATCGAAGCGGGAGGATTTAAATAAAATAAGCCAGAACATTCAGGTTAAGGTCCGGCAGCGGTTGCTCTTGCAGGGGCAATTCCGACGGCGTATTGATAATATCCTGAAGTTTAAAATCACTGCCGGAGACGACATCTCTGGCCGTGTAGGCTTTAGGTTTCCAGTATTTTGATTCGTTCAAATTGTCAATCACCACGCCGCGTGAAGTACTGTGAATAATGTGTACGCCTTTTGAGTCGTTGGAAACGACCATCGCTACGTGGAAAATGTACTTTGATTTCGGTCTGCGGAAAAAGATCAGATCACCGGGACGAACTTTTGCCAGTTCAATCTTTTTGCCCTGACCAACCTGATTGCGGGAGCAAGGCGATACAGCCACATTGAAGTGGTTCATTACAAAGTGCGTAAAACCAGAGCAGTCAAACCCTTTCGGGCTGCGGCCGGCATACTTGTAGTTGATTCCCAAATATTGCTTTGCATAAGAGATAACCTGTTGGCGTACAAGGTTTTCTTCAATAGCCATGTCTTTGCTTACGACGACTGTATCAGCAGAGGAACGGTCGTTGTTGAAAGTGGCGCAGTGAGCGAGGGGAAATCCGAAAAAAAGTGTAATTGTTAGTGCTTTCCATTGTCGGCTTAACATAATCAGAAGATTTTTAGCTTGCTTCGACGGGGCTAAGGTAAAAACTTTTTTTAGAAAGCAAATTATGTGCCGATTTTTTCGTGATAAAAAATTCCGAAAGAAGAGACAAAAGAAGATTATTATATGGCTGTTTTGAGGTACAGACAAATGCTTTTCAAGCGTAAATGCTGTTATCCGGATTTGTCTGTGTTTAAAAACTTTTTCATGAGCAATGCAGCGCCTTTGAACGGCGTCATGACGCCATCGAGTACGGCTTTTTCCACCGCTTGCAAATGTTCCTGAACCTGTGGATGGTAGTAAAACAGGTTGTTAAGGTGTTCCCGGATACTTTCATGCAGCCAAAATGTAGCCTGTCTGGTTCTGTTGTGCTGGAAATAAGTGTTTTTAACAGTCAGTTCCTGGTAGGCAAGCAATAATTTCCAAATTTCAACAATCCCCAAATTTTCAATGGCAGAGCAAAGCACCGTTTGAGGTTCCCAGCCACTGGGTTTAGCCGGGAAGAGGTGCAAAGCGCCCGCGTACTCGCGTTTTGCGCGCATGGCTAAGCCTTTTCGCTCGCCATCGGCTTTGTTAATGGCAATGAGGTCGGCCATTTCCACGATCCCGCGTTTGATGCCCTGGAGTTCGTCGCCGGCACCGGGCATCAGCAGGAGCAGGAAAAAATCGGTCATGGAGTGCACAGCGGTTTCTGACTGCCCAACGCCCACCGTTTCAATGATGATGGTGTCGTAGCCCGCAGCTTCGCACAGCAAAATGGTTTCGCGGGTTTTGCGCGCCACGCCGCCCAGGGAATCACCGGATGGAGATGGCCGGATGAACGCCTGCGGTTGAGAGGCCAGCTCGAGCATCCGCGTTTTGTCGCCGAGAATGCTGCCTTTGCTGACCTGGCTTGAGGGGTCAACCGCCAGCACCGCCACCCGCCGGCCCTGCGACAACAAATACAACCCAAAGGCTTCGATGAAGGTACTTTTTCCGACCCCGGGTGCGCCGGTGATGCCAATGCGAAAACTATTGCCGCTGTGCGGGAGGCATTGTGCCACGATTTGCTCCGCCAATTGCTGATGATCCGCCCTCGAACTCTCCACCAGCGTAATGGCCCTGCCCAAAGCCACCCGGTCACCGGTGAGCAGGCGCTCAACATAGTCTTCCGGCAAAAGCGCGGTCGGTTTGCGCTGCGCAATCTGCTCGCTCAAATGCGGGTTGACGTTCGGGTGGGCATTGTGATCGGGAACAGGCATGCAGTTGAACATGAATTGCCGGACTTTATAATCAAAAGCAGTCAGGCGGCGTTAGTACTTCGAATTCTTCACAAAATAAACGCATAACATGACCATCTCCAATCGTTTGGTGTTTTTTATGACATTCGCCATTGTTATTTGTTTCGCCGGGGAGGCCCAGGCACAGTTATTCAAGAAAAAAGAAGATAAAAAAGAAGTGCAACAACCCGCCGCTGAAAAAAAAGAGAAGGTTTTCAGTTTCAAAAAGAAAGAAAGCGAAACGGAGCGCAGCAAAGATCCGGTGAAAGCGGATGCCAAAACTTTAAAAAAGGAACACAAAGAAGCAAAATCTGAAGTGCGCGCCTATAAAAAAGAACGGAAAGCTGCCGAAGCGAAAGAAGACGCCGCCCGCGCCCGTGCCAACGTGCTGAAAGCGCAGCGCAAATCCAACAAAGCGGAAGGCAAAGCGGAAAAAGCGGAGGACAAAGCGGTGAAAACCCGACAGAAAACGAATGCCAAAAAGCAGGATTAAAACATCAGCGCCGGCCTTTGCGTGATCTCATGGTAGCAAATGCTCTCCTGGCTGAAGTAGTGAAATACCATGCTACGACGGGTTTTTGACGGGTCGGTATGTGGTTCGCCGCCATGCAAAAGGTTGGCGTGCCAGATGAAAACGTCGCCTTTTTTAGCTAAGAACACTTCTTTTTTCAAACCCAGTTCTTCTTTTTTTCGACCAATCATTTTTTCATATTCAGCGTAGGTTTTATCACCGATGAACAGCGCATTGCCTTCGTTATCGTAGTCTGAATTGAGGTAATAGGGCAGAATATGGCTGCCCGGGTAGTAATGAAGCGGGCCGCTGCCCTCGTGGATGTCTTCCAGCGCGACCCAGATGGCCAAGAGTCCGCCCAGCGGGTAGGTCGTCATGTGGATGCTGTCGGAATGGGTTTTCTGCTGGCTGCCGGTGTAAAAATTGATGCTTTGAAACAACACTGCTTTTTTGCCGAGCAAAAGCGTGAGGATTTCCAGCAAAGCCGGGTTTTCGCCCATGCTGCGCAAGTGGTTCGATTTGCGGTAAGCAAACATGATTTTATTGCCGTAGCGAAAGCTGACTTGCCCGGATTCCAGCAATTGGTCTGTTTCCGCATTAGCGACCGACACGTCTGCCGCAGAAAAAAAACCAGGCAAAACGGCGAAACCATTTTGATCAAAATTGAGCAGGCTGTTACGGCTTTCTTCGGGCAATTGTTTGAAAACAGGGCTTTCGTGGAGTTGTTGCCGGGTTAGGTGCCTGGCGGCCGGGGCGCTTTGCGGCAAATGCCGGAAATCTTTGCTCGACACCGGAGAAAAATACCATTTGCGCAGCCCTAATTGCCGGTAGAGCGGCACGTTGTGGGCCAATTGCTTGTGGTGAAAGAGGTTGTAAAGGATGTAACTTGCTTTCAGTCTTCTGATCCAGCCGATCATAGTTGTCAGATTGCTTTGTGATTTTCAAAAGAAAAACCGGCCTTGTGCCCCGGCGAATCCGGCTTGTCGGGAACGGTCAAATCAAACTCAAATAATGCGGAAACATTTCACGCCATAACGGCCAGTCATGGTTTTGCCAGCCGCGCATATCTAACCAGTGGGGGATGTTTTTTTGATGCAACTGATTAGACAGGCGCTGGTTGGCGTCCAGACATATATCCCACTCTGAGGTGCCGAGGATGATCTTCATGCGCCATAGATCGGGATGGCTAAGGCCGTGGATGTAATCTACCGGATTGTTGAAATAGACATTGTCGTCGTAGTGATCACCTACAAAAGTCCGGATGTCAAATGCGCCGCTCATGGAAAACAGGTGGCTGACCACATCGGGGTGTTTGAGTGCAAAATTGACGGCGTGATAGCCGCCGAAGCTGGCGCCCGCTACGGCCACTTTGCCCGATTGCGTATTCCAGCGCACCCGATGCGCAATTTCATCCAGCACCATTCTATCGTACCAGGCGTGGTTGTGCGCCCGTGTGGCCGGATGCGCCTGCTTGTTGTACCAACTGTGCTTGTCAATGCTGTCGGGACAATACAACTGAATAAATCCGCGCTCGATGAACCAGCGCGCCGATTCGGTCAGTCCAAAATCTTTGCTTTCGAAATAACGCCCCATGGAAGAGGGAAACAGAATGACGGGATAGCCCTGGTGCCCGTAAACGAGCATTTCAATATCCATGTTCAGGTTGGGAGAGTACCAACGGAAATATTCTTCGCGCATGTAAGATGATGATTCTGGTGGAATTTTGCGGCAAAAGTAAGGAAACTTATACGATGTACACAGGGAAACTCTGAAAACCACAGAAATGGATGCTATAAAAATGGCAATAGATCGGCTCAGTTTTCGACATGGTTTTAATCAATAGATACCCTGAACTTATAAAACATCAATAAAATCTGCTTACTTTTGGTTTGTTTGTTAATTCATGAAACCGTAATGATTCATTCTGTTACGATACAAAATTTTTTGAGTTTTGGCGAGCCCGAACCCATCATCCTGAATCCTGGGGTAAACATTTTGCTTGGTATAAATGGTACAGGCAAATCTAACTTTATCAAAGCAATCAGATTGCTGCGAGAAGCTATTGCAGGAGAGGGGCTTGCCAGCCTTGTGTCAGGTTGGGGTGGTTTTGGAGAAATAGTAAATTTTTCTGACCCCCAAATGGATCGGGTAAAATTGTCATTCCAATTTGACAGGGAGAAAATCAGGAGCGTATTAAACAACGAAGGACACCACTTTCCATCGGATCCGATTTATGAATTAACGTTACACAAGGAAGGGAACGCAGGGGGGTATTACCTATCTGAAAGATTCTATGACAACGGAAGAAACGAAACGGATGGCGCCTTTACTTATCTTGACGTCCAGAGAGGCAGAGGAAGAATTTCAACCAGGGATACAGGAGGTAAGATCAATTTAAGTCCTGCTGTATTTAAAGCTCATGAACCAGTTTTACGGCAAATCTCTGAGCCAGACAGGTTTTTTCCTCATTTTACGCTTAAACAAGCCATTGAAAACATCGTCGTTTACGAATATTTCGACACCTCAGAAAAAAGCTTACTGCGTGGTCTTTGTCCTTTTTATGATGAAACTTACCTGCTACCAGATGGTAGAAATTTCAGCCAATTGTTTTCAATAATTGAAAATTCTAATGCTGCTGCATATGATCAGATTACTGAAATATTCAGAACAACAGTCAACCCAAAGTTCAGAGAACTTCGGCTTTCAGTACCTGTGGCAGGCCAAACGTTGTTATCCCTTCGGGAAGAAAACATGAGAAGACCTATTCCTGTCAGTAAAATTTCTGACGGGACTTTGCGCTTTTTGCTCTACTTGTCTATTTTTTACAATCCCAATCGGGGCAAGGTTATTTGTCTTGATGAACCTGAAAATGGATTACATCCGGACATGATTAATGCAATAGGCATGGGAATTATTCACGCTGCGCAGGACAACTCACAAGTTTTTGTTGCTACCCACTCGCCATTGCTGTTGAATAGTTTCGTGTTGGAAGATTTGTTGATTTTTGAAAAAGATGATGCCAATCAAACCATTGTCGCCCATAAAAGCGAGGATGACTTCGGAGACTGGGAAGGTGACTTCCTGGCTGGGCAAATGTGGTTGCAAGGGATGTTAGGAGGCGTAAGATGGTGAAATTTATCATTATCGTTGAAGGAGCCCCGTTGCCTAATGTCGTCAACTTAACGACGTAACCGACCCTGAAAGGGTCAAATTTGAATAGCCCCGAATGCAATTCGGGGAAAGATGGAAGTGGGGAGGGGAACCAACCCCGAATGGGGTTGAATGTTAAAAATGGAGTGTAGCGTATTGACATTCAACCCCTTCCGGGGTTGGACGTTACCTTTCGCTCATCCCTGTCCCCGATTGCATCGGGGGCTATTCACCTTCAACCACTTCGTGGTTATAATTCCTTAAGTTGACGACATTAGAGCCCCGTTGCCCCACCCGAATATAGCAGCTACAACTATGAGCAATGTTGCTACTTTTCGGGAAGCCTTCCGGAAATTGTTTCAATCTGGAATCCATAGTTTCTTTCGCAACCTGATAAAATTGAATTGCTGCTTGAAAAACAAAAAAATGCTGCACATCCAATTTCCAATGATGAAAATCTGCTCAATCGCCATCCTGAAAGTATCCTCCATCCCGACATGGTCATGAATACAATTCTAATGCGATATTTTGAAGAAACCAGAAAAGGCAGACTTGTTAGGATGAAATACCACGGCAAAAAATTGACTCTTGCTCCAAGGTTACTGGAACTATTAGATATTGACCGGTTAAAAGAAACTTTTTCAGATGTGAGGGCTATTTTCAATAAAATGAATGCTCCCGACGAACGCGCATCCGATTCTTAGCTAAGGCAGGCTTCCCTTCAGTTGCTTTTATTTCGTTAGGTCATAGCCCCTCGGCAACTACCATTCAATCCACCTTCCTAAACTCCAACAACTCCTCCCCATCCGCTCCCATCAGAAAAAGCGAAAGTTCGCGCAGTTCGTAGCTCCGGACGGCCTGCAACAATTGCATAAATTCGGATTCGACATTCAGTTCGGGGCAGGCCATTTTGGTGCTTCCCAGGTTGGAGACGCGGAAGCCATTTTTGCCTTCAAATGCGACGTTGCCAAATAGCTGGTTGCACCCGCCGTTGCCCATCAGTTTGCCGTCTTTTACATGGATTTCAAGGTAGGGCTTGCCTTTGGCGCTTTCCGGCAGGTCTTTTTGCTTCATGGTTTGCAAGGCCCAGATGTCGTGCAGGCGGGTATGGTCGTTGTCGGATGAGTTTGGCGTTTTGCAGGCAAGGCCGGTCAGCAGCAGCGTAGAAATCATAAAAAAATACCGAGTCATGTGCTCTAATTTTTGATTAAAAAAATAGTAGATGCTTTTTGGATGCGTTTCATGTAGGTTTTACACAAAGTTCGCTGTGAAAATATAAGACAGCACGTTGTGTCCGTTGTGCCGTTGTGCGAAAAATAACCCGCCGTGCGCTTTTTCAGGTTTCACACAACGCTCACGACGCTCACAACGAAGGAAGCGTAACGTAAAAAATTCAAAATAATGCGTTGGGTTATTACCTTTGGATCAAGCGCATATTATTCAATGCATTCATACCGCGAATCCATGGCAAAATACTACTACCTCACTTTATCCTTAGTTTTTATGAGCTTCGGCGCCCTTCGCGCTCAGCAGGATTTCAAAATTATTGGCTACCTGCCCTATTACCGCTTCAGTTTGAGCGACCAGATTGATTACAGCAAGCTGACGCATCTCAATTTAGCTTTTGCCAATCCCGATATGGCCGGCAACCTCAGTATAAACGGATACAACATTGACCCCGTTGTGCAGGCGGCCAAACAACACGGCGTAAAAGTTTACATTTCTCTGGCAGGCGGCGCACTTACTCCGGCATGGGAAGCAGCCTGGACGCACCACCAGCAGCCTGAAAACCGCGCGGCTTTCATCCATAAGGTCATTGAATACGTGGCGGAACACGAACTCGACGGGGTGGATATGGACTTAGAATGGAGCCACGTGACGCCGCTCTATAGTCCTTTTGTGCTGCAATTGCGCGATTCACTTACAGCGCACGGCCTGCCCATGACCGCCGCCCTGCCCGGCATTTACCGCTACCCGAATATCAGCGACGAAGCGATGCTGTCTTTTGATTTTATCAATATGATGGTCTACGATTTCACGGGCCCCTGGGCGCCCAACACCCCCGGGCAGCATTCGTCCTATAATTTCGCGGTCAACGCCATCAACTATTGGCAGGTGCAGGGTATGCCCGCCGACCGCCTCACCCTCGGTGTACCGTTTTATGGCTGGAATTTCAACAACGCGCCGGCCAGCGTTACTTCGGCCACCTTTGGCAGCCTGGTGGCCCAAAACCCTGCCAACGCACAGCTCGATCAGGTGGGGCAAATTTATTACAACGGCATCCCCACCATTCGTGCCAAAACGGAATTGGCACTGGACGAAGTGGCTGGCATCATGATCTGGGAACTTGGGCAGGATGCTTTCAATGAATATTCACTGCTGACCACCATTTACAATACGGTCAACGGCATAACAAATACGCAGAACCCGCTGCTGGCGGCCACGCTCCGCGCCTACCCCTCGCCATTCAGTCAAAACCTGTACATTGACAACGAAAGTCCCGAAGCATGTACCATCCGATTAGCAGATATGAATGGGCGCATTTTGCAGCAACACGTACTGGACGGACTTTCCACCCTGACGCTGGAAGTGCAGGACTTGACGTCCGGGTTTTATTTTTTGCAGCAGCAAACGGGAATGGGCGTGCGGACAATGAAGTTGGTGAAGGGGTAAGGTTTTTTAAGGTGAAAGGTTAAAGTAAGAAGGTTAAAGTAAGATACTTAGTCAATCGAGCAAACGTTTAACCTTGATCCATTAACTCCAATGACCGCAGGTAGTTATTGAGGCGTTCCATGGGCTTGACGATGGCAACCCGACCCGAGCGCACAAATTCGTAAATTCCAATGCCTTTGAGTTCTTCCAGCAAGGCTTCGGTTTCCGATTCATGCCCGGTTTTTTCAATGACCACATACTCTGGCTCGATGGCTAAGATGCGCGCATTGTGTGCCCGAACCAAGCGTTCAACCCGCGAGCTGCCGGCAAAAATTTCGGCGGGGACTTTGTACAGGGCAATTTCCTGGCGCACCACCTCTTCCGGACTGTAGTAAAAAGCTTTCAGCACATCTACTTGTTTGTCCAACTGTTGAACGAGCTTCTCTACCATATCCTCAGTCACGTTCACCACAATGGTGAAGCGGTGGATATCTGGAACAGACGACTTGGACGTTGTCAGGCTTTCGATGTTGATGTGTCGGCGACTGAAAATGGTCACTACCCTCGACAAAATACCCGATTGGTTTTCGGTGAAAACCGTGATGGTGAATTCTTTTTCCATGATGTTTGAAATTCCTTACGCCTTATTTGAAGATTTCTGCAAGAGAAAGTTCGATGTTCAGTTTTTTATCGGTAAGCATTTCCTGCCGGGTAAAAACGTCGTAGTCGTCGGCAGAATAATAGACGTAAATGGTCAGGAAATAAATACATTCCCAAAGTGTAACCTAAGGTGAAACAACAGGTTGCTTTGCACAATAGCGTGATTCTTACTCGGCATGGGTTTTCCGCGTTCGATTTCGTACTCAGATAAAGCAAGCGTTGCCTCCATAGCGTTTTCTTTTTCACGTCAAATATACTCAAAAACAGTGAACTCAGCAAATCCGGACACGAAGGTATCTGTGCTTTGGAATCGTAATTTCTAAGTGCAATTACGATAAAAGTATTCTTCTACCCCTCGCTGGTCTGCTTGATCCTAACCGTCAGCATCGTCAATAATCCCACAATGAAAAAGACACTCAAAGCCAGTACACTCATGCGCATACTTCCCGTGAGATAACCAATAAATCCAAAGCTGAAGGTGCCGACAATGATGGCGCCTTTTTCCAACACGTCGTAAAAACTGAAAAAAGAAGTCGTATCCGGCGTGTTTTCGGGCAGCAATTTCGAGTAGGTCGAGCGCGAAAGGGACTGAATGCCCCCCATCACAAGCCCGACACCGATGGCCAAAAGGTAGAAAGCAGATTTGGAATAGATGAAATAGGCAACCCCGCAAATGATCGTCCAGATGATGAGCATGATGATGATGGAAAACTTGTTGCCTTTAATGCCTGAAATTTTGGCAAACAAATAAGCGCCGCCGATGGCCACAATTTGAAGCAATAGGATCAGCAAAATAAGGTCGGAAGTGGCAAATCCCAGTTCTTTTTCAGCAAAAATAGCCGCTAAAAAAAGCACCGTTTGAACGCCCGTGCTGTAAAAGAAAAAAGCGACCAGAAAGCGTTTGGCATTGCTGAGCCCCTGAAGCTGGCGCCAGACTTTCCGCAGCTCCTGAAACCCTTTCAGCATCAGGTTTTCCTTCGATTTTTCATTGGAATCCGGAGGCAGGCGCCGAAACGGAATTTGCGCAAAGCCTATCCACCACATGCCCACCATCACGAATGCAATGCGCACAGCAGGGCCTTCGCCGCTAAGGCCAAACCATTCGTATTTTTGAATGACGACCAAATTGGCAACTAAGAGAATCACGCTGCCGATATAGCCGTAGGCAAATCCTTTGGCACTGACCCGGTCGTATTGGTCTTCGCTGGCGATCAGGGGCAAATAAGCGTTGTAAAACACTAAGCCGCCTGCAAACCCAATCGTGGCCAAAATAAAAGCTACCGTACCCAGCGTAAGTTGATCCATGCCCCTGAAAAAATACAAGGCAATGCACGCCGCCGATCCCAGCGTGGTGAAACACTGCAGGAAAAACTTTTTGCGCCCTCCATAATCGGCGATGCCCGACAAAAAAGGAGAGGCAATGAGGATGAGCAGATAAGCTGCCGAAATGGCGTAGGAATACAACTGGTCATTGGAAACCGTCAGGTTTTTACCAATGTGCACCACATCATCGGTAACCGCCAGAAAATACCCGGGGAAAATGGCTACGATGATGACCAATGCAAAGGAAGAATTGGCCCAATCGAACAGCGCCCAGGCATTGATGGTGCGGCGATTGTTGAGATTGGAAACTGGGATATCGAGTGGTGTAGACATAGGCTTTTACGATTGTCTAATTTTTCGTGCAAGATATACAATTAGTACTATCTTGCCGCCGTCGGGGAGGGGGAATAAGTGGCCCTTTTTCTATACACGTGCAGCATCGGCTCCCGGAGCCATATTTTTCCTAACCATCGAGTTATTTATTGGTATGAATATTGCCATTTTGTCGAGAGGAACTTACCTCTATTCGACTCAAAGCCTGCGCCGCGCCTGCCTCAGAAGAGGACATCAGGTGCGCATTCTCGACCACATGCGCTGCACGTTGTCCATAGACCATGGAGAAGCGCAGGTTTACTACGACGATGAACTGCTCGAGCCTTTCGATGCCGTGATTCCACGCATCGGATCTTCAGTTACCCAACAGGGCGCCGCCGTGATCAATCATTTTGAAATGATGAAGGTTTTTTGCACCACCAACTCGGACGCACTCATCTATGCGCGGGATAAATTGCGCTGCCTGCAAAAATTAGCCTTTGCGGGTATTGCTACGCCCAAAACGGTTTCCGCAGGCGAAGGCCAAAACATCGGCCCGCTGCTGAATACCTTCGGTGCGATGCCTATCATTGTGAAACTATTGGAAAGCACACACGGCGCCGGCGTTATGCTGGCCGAAACGCGCCGGAGCGCCGAAGCGACCGTAGAGGCGTTTCAAAAGCTGGGCGAACGGGTCATCATGCAGGAATTCATTGCAGAAGCAAGCGGCTCTGACGTGCGGGCTTTCGTTGTGGACGGAAAAGTAGTGGCTGCCATGGAACGCCGGGCCAAAGAAGGAGAATTTCGGTCTAACCTCCATCGGGGCGCCAGCGCTGTCGTTACCCCGCTCACCAAAGAAGAGGAATGGGTGGCCCAAAAAGCGGCCGAAGTGCTGGGGTTAAGCGTTGCCGGCGTGGATTTGTTGCGCTCGGACCGCGGGCCGCTCGTCATCGAGGTCAATGCTTCGCCCGGGTTGGAAGGAATTGAAGCTGTGACCCGCGTGGATGTAGCCGGTAAAATTGTCGGTTTTATCGAACGCGAAATTGAACATGCGCAGACGAAACAATTAGCGCTTGCGTTTGGATAAATAGGCATGAGCAAGCATTTTATCATCAACGGAACCGCCATCATCCCCGGCCAGGAAGTCACATTGCGGCTGCCGGTCGGGAGTTTACCTTCGGGCAACCGCATTTACATCAAAGGCCATATCTATCGCAGCCTGAACCCCGGGCCGGTGATGCTGGCGCTTGGCGGCGTCCATGGCGACGAAATCAATGGCATTGAAATTGTGCGCCGCGCTGTGGAAGAAGAATTTTTCAAAAATCTCCAGCAGGGCAGCGTCATTGCCATTCCCCTCCTGAACATCTATGGCTTCATCAATTATTCCCGCGATGTGCCGGATGGCAAAGACGTCAACCGCAGTTTCCCCGGAAGCCTCGACGGATCTTTGGCCGCCCGCGTTGCGTTTATTGTAACCAAAAAAATATTGCCGTTAGCTGATTTTATCATTGACTTTCACACCGGCGGCCGCAACCACTACAATTATCCACAGGCGCGCTTTACCAAAGGAGACAAGGCGAGCGAAGAATTAGCGCGTTTGTTTGGGGCGCCTTATATTCTTTCCAATGCCCCCATCAGCCACTCTTTGCGCAAGGTTGCCCACGAAGCCCTAAAACCGCTCGTCGTTTTTGAAGGCGGAGAAAACCAGCGCTATGACGGCTTTTCCATCGAACACGGCCTCAAAGGGCTGAAACGGGTGATGGCGGCAAAAGGCATGATCGCAGAAGAACTGGCGCCGGCCCGAAAAGTTATCGTTATGCGGCGGTCACTCTGGCTGCGCGCTCCATGGTCGGGCATGTTCCGCTGCCACAAACCGGCAGGACAACGCATTGTGGAAGGAGAGCCGCTTGGCTCGATCAACGACCCGTTCGGCACGGAAAAAATTCGCATTTACGCGCCCAGGAATGGTCATATACTCGGTCATACGAATGCTCCCGTGGTCAATCAGGGGGATGCGTTGTTTCATATTGGGTATTAAGCAGCCTTTTCTGTCATAAAAAAATGACACTCCTTTAATTTGGATTAAATCCAAACAAGGTTTACTTTTGCAGTTGTAAAAACAGCAAGTATGACTGCCAAACAAAAAAAGACTTTCAGCCCTGCCTTGGTTAACCTGCCCTTTCCATTGGTAGTCATTGAGTTAAAAACCAAAACATTCAAGAAGAAGTGCTGCAAGAAGTATAAAAAGGGCAAGCGCTGTAAAAGCTGCCCGAACGGTTAATTACAGTCTATCAACCGAATACTTCTTTCAGGTCAATAACCAAGTTAGGAAAAATAGCAGCCCTAAGCTCCTGATCCTCTGTTACTGGTGCCAGGCCGATATACTTTCCAGCTTCGTTCAGGACATAGATCAACACAACATTATCTGAAGGATTGACCAACCAGTATTCCCGCACACCAGCTTCTTCGTACACCTCAAATTTTTCCTTCATCTCCTTTTTGCTGTTACCCGGAGAAAGGATTTCGATGATCAAATCAGGCGCTCCGGCACAGCCTCGTTCGTCTAATTTATCGGGATCGCAAATGACACACAAATCTGGCTGCACTACTGTCGTATCCTGTCCTTTGCGCTTGTTGATCGGAAGGCGTACATCGAAAGGCGCAAGAAAAACCTGACAATGTTGCTTTTTAAAAAAAGGCGCTATTTGGAGATGTAATTCTCCCAACATAGTTTGGTGACGTCTGTTTGGCGCGGGGGACATTCTGAAAAGCTTACCACGAATCAACTCCACCCGTTCTTCAAATTGCCAAAGCAAGTAGTCGGCATAAGTATAAAATCCATTCAGATCGAGTTGGGATATATCTGTTATGGGCAAGGGCATAGCATCATTTTTTATTGTTCAGACAAACACCTCTTTCAAATCAATAACTAATTCAGGAAAAATAACAGATATCAATTCCTGATCTTCTGTCACTGGCGCCAGGCCAATGTACTTCCCCGCTTCGTTCAGCAGATACACCAGCACCACATTGTCTAACGGGTTAACTAACCAATATTCCCGCACGCCCGCTTCTTCATAGACCTCAAATTTTTCCCGCATCTCCTTTTTGCTGTTGCCGGGGGAAAGGATTTCTATGATCAGATCGGGTGCTCCGGCACAGCCTCGTTCGTCTAATTTATCAGGATCACAAATCACACATAAATCTGGCTGCACTACCGTTGTATCTTGCCCTTTGCGCTTGCTAACAGGGAGGCGAACATCGAAAGGAGCAGGGAACATCTGGCAGGTCTGTTTCCTGAAATAAGCCTCAAATTGAAAAGAAAACCTCCTTGAAATTGTTTGATGCCGCGTATTCGGTGCCGGGCTCATTCGGAAAAGCTTGCCACGAATCAGCTCTACCCGTTCTTCAAACTGCCAAAGCAGATAGTCGGCATACGTGTACGACTGATTGACATCCAATTGAGAAATATCCGTGATGGGCGATGGCATGATTTGTCTTTTATGCAAAGATACGCTTTCTATGCGCTGCAATCAAGAGGAATCCCCGACAGCCCATCTTCAAATTACCAAATTTTCAAATCAATACACCACTTTCCTCACTACCACCCCCTTATCCGTTCCAATCTCCAGTAAATACAGCCCTTTCCGGGGAAGCGCCACAGCCGGATTTGACCCGTTCTGCCGGCGGATGAACTGCCCGTTGGCTGCATACACCTTCACGTATTGCAGGGCTGCGCCGCGCAATTGCACCACACTGACGCCGTCGGTTGCCGGGTTGGAAGCAATTTTTACGCTAAAGTCCCGATCAGGTTGTTCGGTGCTCACCGTGCCATCTACAAACACCCCTTCCAACAGGGCTGAACCAACGGCCACCGGTGATTGGTCACTTTCGTTGAACATGGTGCGGAAAGTTTCAATTTCCGGCGTGGTGGCGCTGAACATTTCGGCCATCCAGCGTGGCGGCAGCGACTGATAGTAGACCGTAGCGTGTGCCGAAACATTGCCCTGGTAGCCCGTTATCCCCACGCGGTAGTGCACCACATCAGCGCCGGAGCCTTGAGCGCCAGCGGCAGTTTTATTGAAATCGGGGTCGTTCAAAGCGGGGCCCACGATCATCATGGAATCGTAGGAAGGGTGCGTCGTGCGGAAACCCGCAGGTGGTAATCGGTTGTCTTTCAGGGAGGCATAAGCGCGCTCCAATACCGTTGTAAACTGGCCATTTACGTCGCCGGTAACCATTTCGTAAATCTGCGCCTGGCCGGGATCGTTGATCACATTGTGGTGTGGCTCAAACTGTGGGTCGTTGCCGGCCACCTCCAGGTCGGGTTGCAAAATACCGGACTGGAACAGCGTATCGCCCTGTTCCGACAGCAACACAAAACTCACAAAAGCACGCCGGCTGGGATAACCGGAAGGGAATTTATGCCCGGCCTTGTTGGTCAGTTTCAACGCAAAAGTAACCGAATCGTTGTCGAGGGATTCGAGCGTAAGGTTCAGGTTCAGCGATTTTTGCTGCAACATCTGGAACGTCTTTTCGATCGTTTCGTCAAATTGTGCTGCTTGCGCGTTAATGTCAAGCGCCTGGCGGTTGTTTTTCATCAGCTTTAGCATGGCCGTGTTGGCGCCCACCAACTCGTGGAGCGCAAACGGGCTGCGCCCGCCTAAGAAGAGATAGCCCGCAGCAATCACGATTGGTTCCTTGAGGCGCGGCATGTGGCATTCCTGGCACGTGATGTTTTGGGTGCCGTAGGTAGAGTTGAGCCACTCGTGGTAGGTAGCCTGCTCTACGAAAGACGTGCCAATCAATTCGCCTTCGTAATTGAACGGATGCGTCACCAGCGTATGGCAGGGGGCACACATACCTGCATCGCTGACATGCTCTGAAAACTGCGGGGTGAGGCCCACAAAATCCTGCATGGGCGGATCGAATGGTGCAGGATAAGGGCCGTAGACCACCCGGTTGGTATCGAAGGAGATCTCTCCTGAAAATGTGGCGGCTAAGTTTTCCCCGCTGATCTTATGGCAAGTGGTACACGTCACGCCATCCAGTCCGATACTGTCGGCCACCAGGTCAGCAAGGGTGTAGTGTTCCTGCCCCCGGAAAAGCGCCGTATAGTGGCCGTTCGGTGCGTGGCAGGAAGTACATTTGTCCTGAATATCCAGACTATGCGCCGGGTAGAGCAGGATTTCGTGGCTCACCTTTGCCCGCCAGAACGGGTCTTTGGCGCTGTTGGCCATCATGGTTGCGCTCCAGTCGTCGTGGATATTCACGTCGTTCCCCGCAGCGTCTACCAGTGCATAACCGTTGGAGTCGTTTCCATGGCAGCCGCTGCACGCCACAGAAGTGGGGAAAATGATGCTCGAATCAATGACGAATAAGGTGCGTTGCGCGCGAAATTCTGCCAATTCCGCCGCAGTGTGGAAGAATAAAGCGGGTTTTTGGTTGACCGAACCGCCCCAAAAAACGACGGCGATAACGAAAGATCCGAAGAGTAGTTGCCTGTACATGAAGCGCTGAAGATTAAGAGCCGAAAGGTAAGGCGAGTATAGCAATCGGCCAAACGGGAATTGGGGGTGGGTCGGCGGGGTGACAGGTTGCGGGGTATGGGGTAGAACCCTACGAATAGGACACGCGAGGCAGAGCCTACGCGCGAGCGGGTCGGCGGGGTGACAGGTTGTACTCACTCCGAATAAGAATGCTCCGGAGCAATCACATCTTCAAAAACCTTCATCACGTCGTAAGTGGTCAGGAGGCCTAGCAATTTGCTGTCGCCGTCCGTCACCGGCAGCGCGTGAAACTGGTTTTCCCGGAAAACCCGCAGCGCGGTTTCCACGGTATCGTCCGGTTTCAGGCAAATTGGATTTTCGGTCATCATGTCTTTCACCGTCAGGGTATGGAGCAATTTTTTGCCTGCCGGATTGCTTTCGGACGGGCTGAAATAATTGTGAATGACGCGCAGGTAATCCGTGTAGCTGACAATTCCCGTGAGTTTACCGCCCTCAACAACCGGGATGTGGTGAAAGCTGTGCCGTTCAAAAATTTGCCGAATGTGTTCCATTTTGTCTTCCGGCTTTACAGACCATATTTTTTGAGTCATGATACCGGACACAGGGAGCTTGCTTTTCATAAGAAAGTGCTTTAGATGATTGCAGAGAACAATTTTAAAACTGAAAGATCGCCCAATTGTCGCTTCCGGGAAATGACGAAAATCATTGGGCGAAAGAACTTGTGTTCCCGCAACCTACTTCCTTCCTGTTATGCCTTACCCGGAAAACCCCGCCAACAACCGTCCCACCTCATAAACCTCCGAAAACCCATTATACAGTGGCGCCGGAGAAATCCGAATCACACCGCCCGGTTCGCCAGATAGGTTGTCTTCGCGCCAGTCGCAGAGTACCGCATTGGCGGCGAGGTAATCGAACAGACGGCGGCCATTGGCGCCAGTGCGGACGGAGAGCTGGCAGCCGCGTTGCGCCGGATCGGCGGGGGTAATGAGGCGCAGGTTTTGGCCTTGTTCGATGCAGTGGTGGAGGATAAACTCCAGATAGCCGGTCAGTTTCAGGCTTTTTTCGCGGAGGTTGGTTATGCCTGCTTCCAGAAAAATGTCCAAACTCGCTTTGTGCGCGGCAAAACTCAGGATTTGTGCATTGCTCAATTGCCAGCCGGCAGCACCGGGCATGGGATGAAAGCCTTTGCGCATGAGAAAGCGGCTATTTTCGTCGTGGCCCCACCAGCCGGCAAAACGCGGCAGGTCGGGGTTGGCGCCGTGCCGCTCGTGCACGAAAACGCCGCCCGGGCCGCCGGGCCCCGAATTGAGGTATTTGTAGCTGCACCACACCGCAAAATCAGCGTCCCAGTCGTGCAGGTGCAGGGGCAGGTTACCCGCAGCGTGCGCCAGGTCGAACCCGACATAAGCCCCGACTTTGTGGCCTGCGTCCGTAATGGCTTGCAGGTCGTAATACTGCCCGGTGTAGTAATTCACACCGCCGAACAACACCAGCGCCGTCTGCGGGCCGTGCGTTTCGATGGCGGCGACGATGTCTTCGGTGTGCAGGATTTCTTCGCCGGGTCTGGGCGCGACTTCCACAATGGCAACTTCGGGATTCAGTCCGTGGTAGCGCGCCTGGGTTTCCAGTGCGTATTGATCGGAAGGAAAAGCGCCCGCTTCCATGATAATTTTGAAGCGCTCGCGGGTGGGTCGGTAAAATGACACCATCATAAGGTGCAGGTTGGTGGTCAGGGTATTCATCACCACCACTTCTTCCGGCTGCGCACCGGCAATATGGGCGGTTTGTGGCTGCAAAAACTTATGGTAGTACATCCAGGGCAGGGCGCCTTCAAAATGCCCTTCGACGGCTAATTCGCTCCATTGATCCAACTCGCGCAAGACGGCTTCGCGGGTACTTTTGGGTTGCAATCCCAACGAGTTGCCGCAAAAATAAAGCGCCTGCCTGTCTTTTATTTTTGGGAAGTGAAAGGCGTCGCGGTATGGTCTCAGGGGATCCTGTCGGTCTTGTTCCATGGCAAATTCCAGGTTGAATGCGTATGGCGGCATGGTGGTGTATTTTGAGCACAAAGATAGGCAGAGTCTGTTAATCGTGGTCGTCAACTTCAGTTGGCAGACCAAACAAGACAAGAGCACATAGCGGCAGGATTCACAGCCTCCGGGTGACTGCGAGGGTCGCGCCCCGCGGTTCCCTCATATTTTCGTCTGAAAGCTGACTTTTAATTTTTTTTGGTGCAAAGGGTTACCCGTTTTATCTTTATTTTGCAATCCGATAGGATTCCATGCTAAAAAAACTACAAAATTCATGAAAAAGCTCAACGCAGATGCATTCGCAGCAGCTTCCTTAAATGAAGCGCAACAAACCGAAATTAAAGGTGGGTTCAGCATCATTAATATTGGCCGCCGCCAGGTAAAATTTTCCAAGTGGGGAGAAATTGACATTCGATTCAACTCCAACGGTATTGCTACGCCATCCGTCGCTCAGCCGGAAGATGATCAGGAATAGCAACCTGCATTTTGTTGGCCGCTTTCCATTCAGGTTGCGCTTCTACTGTTTTTCGGGAAGCAACAGCCGTTTGTATTTTTCCTGTACAATGTAACTGAAGGCTTGCCCCGACAGCTTGCTTTCAATCCAGGATTCAAAGTCGAACAATTGAAGCATGGCTTTTTCAGCAGGGTTGTCTAAAAGGGTGTCAAAATCCTGACGCAATTGCTGAAGGGCTTCCTGCACTTCTTTTGTCTGGCTGGCTTTGACCGCTTTGCGCAAAAACTGAATGAGGCTCACCTCGAACAGCAACATGGTTTTGTGCTGATTCAGGAAGCGGTGGGTTGAACGCAGCAGGGAGTCGAGCAGCAGATAATTGTCCATCTCATAATGAATGATGAGATTCAGGATGCGCGCCAAGCTTTGCAGATCCTGCCGTTCTACGCTCCGCGGCAACCGCAGCCACTCGTTCAGGTAATCCAGCGCCTTGCTGAAATCGCCGGCGCCGAAGTAGATGTAGAAATATTGAAAATAGAAACTACTTCGTTCAAACTGTTCTTTATCAAAGCGTTTTACTTCCTCCAAATGTTGTTCCAACGCTTGTAGTCCTTCTTTAAATTCGCCGGTAACAATGCACAGTCGAAACGCATTCGTGTAGTATTGCCGATGAATTTTCAATTCGTCGTCGTGGGTATTGGGTTGCACACTGCGCAATTTTTTCAGGCATTCCCGCACGCCTTCGTAATCGCCGAGGTAGCCGCAACTCACCGAATAATTGCTCAGGGCCGAAATGTATTCCGAAACGTCTTCGCGTAACATCAGCGGTCTGGATTCCATAATCCCGATTAAAACGCGGCTCATCTCATAAAATCCGGCGTAATCTTTTTGCGCATAACTATAAATAGACCGAACGCGGTAGTACAACACCCGCGCCTGATGCGACAGCGCATGGTTTTCATTCTGGAGCAACGGGTGTCCGGGCAACGATGCAATGTCGTCGCCTGGAGTGGGACGCAAAGCATTTTTGCGGATGCTCAGCCAACTTTCGTAAAAAAGATTTTGATACGCATTGAAGTTTTGGAGGCGCTCGGCGCACAAAGCTTCTTCCTGCTCGATTTCGGCTAAGCGCTTATCCAACCCATCAATATCGCCCCGCGCATAAGCCACCATTTTTTCCCAGTGCAGCACTTCGAGTAATGCCCCGAATTTTTCGTATTCCTGCGCCAATTTTCCTGCTTTGGCCAGGATTTGCAGGCAATCGTCGAAATGGGCGCGCCGATGCAGGGCACGCACGCCCTGCAACATGCCTTTGAGTTTGTAATCTATGGATGTGTTTTCGTCATAGGCTTGCAGGCTTTTTAGAACCAGGTCGTAGAGGTAGGCTTTCAATTCCGAATATTTGCGGCTTTGCATCGGTGCTTTGCCATAAACCTGAAGCCGGAGGGCATCGTCGTCGAATTGGATCTGGACGTCCATCGCATCAAACAACGCCGCATATTTGTTCCCCTTGTTCCCGGTTGCGCCGATAAATACCTTGAAGTACCGCTTTTCTGTTGCGGAAAGCGACTTAATCAAGCGGAAAAGCCGGTCGGAAGAGGTTTTTGGCATGATCAAAAGCTAAAGTGATGAAATAAACCGGATTTTCAGTCGGAATACAAACCGGCTTCCTCACAAAGCTACTAATCCTGTTCTGACAAAACCAGATGGTCGCCCTTGAATGTGTAAAAAAATGTAATTCTTGAAACCTGACAATCAAAAGGCAAAAAACCATTTCTTTCAGACCAATACGGAAACATTGTCCCCCCTTCCCGATGTTATAGGTGTTCTTTCTTATGCACAACCCATCATGAAAAGCGAAAAATTCCTGCTCTTTGTTCTGGCCGTCGTTCAATTCACCGACATTATGGACTTTATGATCATCATGCCATTAGGCTCCACGTTCATGAGGGAATTCGACATTACGCCTCAGCAATTCAGCATTATTGTGTCTTCCTATGCCATCGCTGCGTTTTGTTCCGGCCTGATTGGCGCAGGATTTATAGACCGGTTTGACCGGAAAAAAGTGTTGTTGTTTATTTATGCCGGGTTCACCATCGGCACCTTAGCCTGCTCGATTGCACCCAGTTTTGGACTTTTTCTGGCAGCGCGCAGCCTGACCGGCGTGTTCGGCGGCATTTTGGCAGCGCTTGTTTTATCCATCATCGGTGATAATATTCCTTTGGAGCGGCGCGGTGCAGCGATGGGGATTGTCATGACTGCGTTTTCATTAGCCTCCATCGCAGGCGTTCCAACCGGGCTTTTCTTAGCGGCGCATTTTGGCTGGCAGGCGCCGTTTCTTACCATCGGGGGCATTGCCGCTTTGCTTTGGCTGTTGATCGTTTTTACGCTGCCCCCAATGACTAAGCACTTGGAAAGCGGCTTGGTGCAACGCAATCCGCTGAAGGTTTTTAAAAATATTGCCAAAGACCACAATCAATTGCGCGCCCTGCTGTTTACCCTCATTTTGATGCTGGGGCATTTTTCGGTCGTTCCTTTTATTGCGCCGTACATGGAGCTTAATATTGGGTTTAGCACGTATCAGATTTCCTATATCTATGGCCTGGGCGGCCTGTTTACCGTTTTCCTGCTGCCTTATTTCGGGAAATTAGCGGATCGCTACGGCCATATCCAGGTATTCACCATTGCGAGCTTTTTTGCGCTGCTTTCCATCTTCGCCATCACCAACCTGCCGCAGGTTTCCATTGCACTGGCTTTATGTGCCACGTCTTCCTTTTTCATCGTCGCCAGCGGTCGCAATGTACCGGCTACAACGCTGGTAACTTCTGTCGTACGCCCTGAAAGCAGAGGCAGTTTTATGAGCGTGCGCGCATCGGTCAATGAGCTGGCGCTTGGACTTGCTTCCTTCATGGCGGGCATGATCGTGACCAAACGCCCGGACGGCTCGCTGGAGCATTATCCCTATGTCGGGTATATCGCCATAGCCATGAGTTTGATTGCCATTTTGCTAGCCCGAAAACTGAAACCGGCCAACGGGGGCTGAAATCTTGCTGCTTAAATTATCCGGTAACGTTAATTTTCTCCTATTTTGCGCCCCTTAGTGTAAAAAAGGACAAAAGGCAAAACTTGTCCCGCGTAGCGGGGTTGGCAAAATGCCAAGGGCAGCAAAACAGTACTGAAATGATTGATCCGATGAAGTTTTGGAAAGATTCTGTTTCGATTGGTATTCGACTGATAACGAGAATATTCGAGAAAGGGGAGCCGACAACCGGCCTTGAAATTCAACAAATAGAAAACTTCCCTTCCACACATCTCCACCGGGAGGTTCGGGTGGACGTTTTTTTACCCCCGCAATACTTTGACCGAAGCGATAACCACTATCCCGTACTCTTTTTTAACGATGGCCAGGATATGGGCATTGCGGGTATGGCAGATACCCTGGAGCGCCTTTACACCACGCAGCGCCTGCGCCACCTGATCGTTGTGGCGATTCATGCAGGCGACCGGATTCATGAATACGGCACCGCCAACCGGCCGGATTATAAAAACAGAGGGAATAAAGCCGGGGCTTACACGTCGTTTTTGCTGGAGGAGTTGATCCCGGCTTTGCGCAAACGCTACCGCTTGTCAAAAGCGCGGGAAGACGTTGCATTTGCCGGATTTTCCTTAGGCGGCCTTTCTGCTTTTGACATCGCCTGGAACCACCCGCGCTATTTTTCTAAAACCGGCGTCTTTTCCGGCGCGCTTTGGTGGCGTCATCATGCGTTCACACATGACAATCCCGACGCGCACCGCATCATCCATGAAGTGGTACGGGAAAGCCCGAAACGCGAAAACATGCGCTTCTGGTTTCAATGCGGAACCAACGATGAAACCGACGACCGGAACGGCAACGGCATCATAGATGCGATAGACGATACCCTTGATCTGATTAAAGAACTTGAGCATAAAGGCTACCGGAATGGCCAGGAAATCACCTATGTGGAAGTGCAGGGGGGAGAGCACAACCACCATACCTGGGCCAGGGTATTGCCCGATTTTTTAATCTGGGCTTTTGGCAAACCGACTGAATGGACGGACACTAAATAGAATCCGAATCAGGCCGGGGTGGTCAAAAACGACCGGACGGCCTGTAAAGTCTGTCCGATTGTGTCATAATCGAGGCTGTAATGAATGAATTTACCTTCCCTTGTTGTTTTTACAACGCCGGCAGCCCGCAAAACCCGAAGGTGTTGAGAGGTGATGGATTGTTCCAAACGGAGGGAATTGTAAATTTTGTTGACGTTGATCGAGCCATTTTTATCAATAAACTCGATGATTCTCAGCCGCAGCGGATGCGCCATGGCACGGAGCATTTCGGAAGAAACGTGGAGTTTCTCCCCATTTAGTGTGGTGTTAGTCTTTCTCATAGAAAATTTGCTTTACCGCCGACCCACTTACATTTTGTCCCTTCTGTAAGGCGCCTGCTGAATAAGGTAAGCAAATATGCGTTTTTCCTTTATCTTTTCCGCTATCCTGCGTATCTTTTTTTTTGGTGTGTTGTAAATCTCTTACATTTTGTTTCTTTCAACGCCTATCCGAACAACATTGCCATTCTATTTACCTCCAGTTTTCTATTTCGAGTCCTGCAATCCGGTTGAAATGATTGGCATTGTTTGTAATCAGCACCATATCATTTTCAATCGCTGTTCCTGCTATGAGTATGTCATTATGCCCTATACTCTTCCCTGTCTTTCTTAGCTCAGCATATATTTCAGCTGACTTTCTTGCTATATTTTCTGATAAAGGAATAATCGTATTGAGACTTATAAATGTTTCAAATTTTTCTAATTGCCTTCTTGCATCTTTATAAAGCAGGCCGTTCATCACTTCATAGTAAGTTACGACACTAATGTTAACGTAACCAAACTCTTGCAAATACTTATCTACCTTATCTACAACATCCTTTTCTTTCTTGAAAAAGTAGGACAAAGTATCCGTATCTAATAGCGCCTCTTTCATAGATCAATTTCTCTGCCGAAAGCTTCGTTTCCTGCCGATTTCGCTTCTTTCAGGTACTCTTTAAAGTCCTCTTCCGGCATTTCATCCCAGCTACCACTCAATGCTAAAATTTTGCTCCTGTTGTTTTCTTTTCGTTTTATGTTCTTTTGCAATTGCTGTAAATAAGCACTTACCTGTTGGAGTTGATCTACAGGAATTTCGCTAAGGTCGTGCAAAATTGATTGGTATATTTTATCAGTTGCGGTCATGTAGTTTGCTTTCTGAAATATCCCCAAATTTATCCCACTTCCATCACATATGCAAGCGGAACTCCAATCCTCTAAGCGAAACGATACATATTATAAGGGGTTTCACAAGAAGAAGGCTAAAAATCATACGGCATTACCCCGGATTGAAGTGCGGAACACCGGGTTTCACAAAAATAAGGCTTAACATCATACAACTTCCCTACATGCTTCATACAAATCCTTCCACTCTTCCCGATTCTTCACCACCGTTTCCAGATATTCCAACCAGATGCCCTTATCCTGAATGGGGTCTTTGATGATGGCGCCGGTGAGACTGGAAGCAATGTCCCGCGCCGAAACTTCCCCGTTGCCGAAATAGGCGGCTAAGGTTTGGCCGTTGTGAATGACCGAAATGGCTTCGGCGGTGCTGAGGGTGCTGCTGGGCGACTTCACTTTGGCGCGGCCATCTTCGGTTTGGCCGTTGCGCAATTCCCGAAAAATGGCGATCAGCCGCCTGATTTCTTTTTCCGGGGCGCCGGCTGCCGGCAAATGCAGCGCCCCGCCTAATTTTTCCACGCGGGTTCGCACGATGGTCGTTTCTTCTTCCAGCGAAGCAGGCATGGGCATCACGATGGTATTGAACCGCCGCCGGAGCGCGCTCGACAGTTCATTTACGCCCCGGTCGCGGTCGTTGGCGGTGGCAATGACGTTGAAACCCGGGAGCGCCTGCACCTCGTTGTTCAGTTCCGGAATGGGGAGCGTTTTTTCCGACAAGAGGGTAATTAGCGCGTCCTGTACATCGGATGGAATGCGGGTCAGCTCTTCGATGCGGGCGATTTTGCCGGTTTGCATGGCCAGCATGACGGGGCTGGGCGTAAGCGCAGCTTCGGAAGGACCTTCTGCGAGCAGGCGGGCGTAGTTCCAGCCATAGCGCAGCGCCTCTTCGGGCAATCCGGCGGTACCCTGAACTAAAAGCGTGGAATCCCCGCTAATGGCCGCTGCGAGGTGTTCCGACACCCAGGTTTTGGCCGTGCCCGGCAATCCCACCAGCAACAGCGCCCGGTCGGTGGCTAAAGTGGCAATCGCTACTTCAACGAGTCGTTTATCGCCATAATATTTAGGCTCGATTTCTGTACCGTCTTCCAGCGTGCCGCCCAGCAAATAGGTGACAACCGCCCGGGGCGAAAGTTTCCAGTTGAGCGGCTTCGGGTGTGGGTCTGTCGCCGCCAGCGCAACCAGTTCGGCTGCGTAGGCTTGTTCGGCGTGCGGGCGTAAAACGGTTTGGTTATTCATGTCGGATACCAAGTTTTATCTCATGTAAATAATTTTTACCACATAGGACACATAGTTGTTTTCACAATAGTTCACAACTTGTCCCGATAATCGGGATAGGCGGCTTCCCTGTGCTATGTGGACTATGTGAAATAACCTATGTGAGCTATGTGGTAAAAAACACCTATGTGGTGAAAAACAGCCTCCGAAAATACCTTCTTTTTGCATTTGAAAATTTAATTCTTTACAATTCCGTCTATCCCTCCTAATTTTGGCGGCATGATTCCAACTCCAACCTTATTGCCGGTGACTCAGTTAGAGGCCAAATTGCGGCAGCAGAAAGATCCTTTGCTGCGCCTCTTGCTGACCGACCAGTTGGCCGGGCACTACGTTTACACCAATGTGCGCCGCGCCCGGGAGTTGCTCGTGGCCCAACACGAACTGCTTCAGGTTTTTCCGCACCAGGATGCCGCGCTTAATTACCACCTGCACTTAGCAACCATCGAAAACCACCTCTACCACTTTGAAGAAGCCGAGCGGCACTTCTTGGAAGCGATGGACATGCTGGAAGAATTGGGTACTGTGGTGCAGCAGGCAGAAACCTATATTGATTACGCGGGGACCTGCATGAACCTCGATCGCATGGAAGAGGCCGGCCAGTTGTTGGACAAAGCGGCCAAATTGCTCAGTAATTTTCCGGATGAACACGTCATGGCACACATGACTTGCCGGGAAGGTTTCATGTACCTGCACTATTCTGATTATTCCAAAGCGATAGAACTGTTGCTGGAAGCGGAAAAACACCTTAGTGGATTGCCGCAACCGTTGCCCCTGAAAGACTACTATTTTCTGACCTTAGTTTACAGCGGACTGGGCCGGGTGTATGAGCGCAATGACGACCTGGAAAAAAGCGTACAAGCCTATTTGCGGGTCGTAGATATGTGCGAAAGTATCGGTATGCGGGCGCGTATATCCTGGCACTACCTCAATGTAGGCAATGGGTATATGGCGATGAGCGATCTGGACAACGCCGAGCTGTATTTTCAGAAAGCCATCCACGCCCGGGACGACGCCAGCCAGGATGCGCGCGCGGCGGCTTATGCCAATCTCGGCTATTGCTGCTTGGAAAATGAACGTTATTCAGAAGCGCTTGATTTATTAGACAAAGCGGAATCTTATTACCGCAAGGAAGACCACTACAACCTGTCCATCATCGAAGCCTGGCGGGGGCGGCTTTTTGCAGAAATTAAAGAGCCGGCAGAAGCATTACAGCATTTCCAGTTGGCGTACGATTTTGCCACGGATAGCCAGGATTTCAAGCAGTTGGCCAGCGTTTCGCAGGATATTGCCGAGTTTTACGCAGAAGAAGAAGATTTCAAAAGCGCGTATGAGTACCGGGTGCAGCACGGCAAGTTTGCAGAAAAATACATGGAGCAGGTGAACCGCCGGAAGCAGATGGAACTGGAGGTGAAATACGAAGCAGATAAAAAACGCCAGGAGGCTGAATTGCTGCGGCTCGAATCGGTCAGACTCCAGCTCAAAGCCCTGCGGGCGCAAATGAACCCGCATTTTATGTACAATGCGCTCAATTCCATCCAGAATTTCATTGGCTCCAATGAATCCGGAACCGCAGAAAAGTACTTGGCGCAATTTGCCCGACTCATGCGACAGAGCTTGGATTATTCCGACCTGGAAATCATTTCTTTGGAAAAGGAGATCGAATTCATCAAAGACTACCTCTACATCAATCAGAAACTGCGCTTCAATGACAAGCTGCGCTACGAAGTAACCATTGACGATGACATCGAAGAAGACATCATGGGTGTGCCGACGATGATCGTACAGCCTTACGTTGAAAATGCCATCGAACACGGGTTGCGCTCTCTGGAAGGCGGCCTGATCCGCGTTGAATTCAACCTCTTAGACGACGAAACGATCCTTTGCGTAGTAGAAGACAATGGCATTGGCCGCGAAAAAGCCCGCCAATTGCAGGCACAGGATGTACGGTTCCACAACCACAAATCAAAAGGCACCAACATCACTGAAAAACGCCTTCAAATTCTGCACCACGCTAAAGAAACCGATATTTTTGTAAAAACGATTGATTTGCACGACGACCGAACAGGAAAAGCATTGGGAACCCGGGTGGAAATCAAAATCCCGATCGTGGATATTCACGTCAGCAAGGCGGAGAGCCTTTGATTTTTTTACCACATAGGTACATAGAATATTCACATAGAGCACATAGCCCTGTAGTCCAGGAAAACGTAACACCTATGTGGACTATCCCGCCGAGTCGGGACAAGTTGTGAAAACAACTATGTGAACTATGTGGTAAAAAACCTCCGATTTTTACCGTTTTCTTGCATAGAATGTACGTTTTCATCCTCTTGCCCCCCGTTGCGTAAAAGCACAATTTATTCTCTTCTGCTCAACTTACCTTTGGAATAAGTTTTCTCATAGTATGTTTTATCTTCCTACACCTCGTCCCTTCTTTGGTGTAGGATTTTTTTTTGCCTGCCATATATCTTTTTTGTTTTAAATACTTGATTATCAATTAAAAATAAAAAAGAGATTCCAGTTAAAAAACCAGGCGAGACCACTTTCTAAGCCAAACCAACCGGACAAGACATCCTTTGAACCACTGCATAAATCAGGAAGCCCGGAGCGGGAAAGCCGTTCTATCTTGCAGCGTGTAGTTTTCTCATAGTATGTTTGTTGCTCCTACATCCGAGAAGCCTCCCCTGATGTAGGAGTTTTTTTTTGGCTAATAGCAACTATCCATATATTTAGTCCAGCTTCAAAAAAAAGCGCATCCGGCTCCTGGCTTGTTCAGGCTGCCGGATGCGCTTTTTAAGGAAAAGGGATTATTGGCCACCGATCAATTTACCTAAGCCGCCCAAAACGCTCCCTTCATCCTTTCCCCCACCATATTTTTGCGAAGCCGAAACAATGCGATCCGCCAATCTGCTGAACGGCAGGGATTGTATCCACACCTTGCCCGGCCCCTGAAGATGAGCGTAGAACAACCCTTCTCCGCCAAACACCATATTGCGGATGCCGCTCACCACCTCAATATCGTAATCTACATCGCGGGTAAATGCAACCAAACACCCCGTATCAATGCGCAGCGATTCGCCGAGTAATAAGTCTTTTTCAATGACGGTGCCGCCTGCGTGCAAAAACGCCAGGCCGTCGCCTTCCAATTTTTGCATAATGAACCCTTCGCCGCCAAACAGCCCCCGCCCAATCTTGCGCGAAAACTCGATGCCGACCGAAACGCCTTTCGCGGCACACAGGAAAGCGTCTTTCTGGCAAATGATCTTGCCTTCCAATTCCTGCAAGTCTAAAGGAATAATTTTTCCCGGATACGGCGCCGCAAAAGAAACTTTCCGCCTTCCGGTTCCACCGTGCGTAAATGCAGTCATAAACAGGCTTTCCCCGGTGAGGAGGCGTTTTCCGGCTGAAAACACTTTACCCCAAATTCCGCCGCCTTCCTGGTCTGACCCGTCGCCAAAAATCGTTTTGAGTTCGATGCCGTCTTCCATCATCATAAAACTGCCCGCCTCGGCTACGACCGTTTCATAAGGATCCAGCTCGATTTCGACAAATTGCATTTCTTCCCCGTGGATGTGGTAGTCTATTTCGTGTGCATTCATGAAGGTGTATTTTTTTGCAAAAGTGATCCGTAAAGGAGTTTGCAACAAGGGATTTGGACGAAAGTGCGGAAAAGTCGGGTGAGATTGCGGGAAGCGCTCCTGAATTTGACCCCAATCATCCAAGACGCCAACCAAAAAGGTTCTCGTTTTCTAATACGTACCCTTCCAGGCGAAATAACAGTAAAGGAATGCGCATAATCAAGCAGCTTCGTAAACGGTCTCATTTCTTAAAACATAAGCGGCATACTGCAAACAAGCCATTTACCCTTTTCTCCGAAATATTTAAACCATAAAGGTTCATATCTGGTCTGCAACCCTACTTTTGTTCTTTGCTTTTTTTACAAAAGCTAATTCTTCAACCTGGCATACAACTTTCAATCCATGACGCACCTCTTCGGCATCCGGCACCACGGCCCGGGCTCTGCAAAACGGCTCGTTTCGGCGCTCCGGCATTTGCAGCCCGACTGCCTGCTCATCGAAGCGCCTTCGGATGCGGAAGCCGCGCTGTCGGGGTTGAATTTATCGGATATGAACCCGCCGGTAGCCCTGTTGCTGTACAACGCTGCGGATTTATCGCAAGCCTCCTGGTTGCCGTTTGCCTCGTTTTCGCCGGAATGGCAGGCCATGCTGTACGCCCGGGAAGCGGATATTCCGTTACTTTTCATGGACTTACCTGCGTCCGTGCAATTTGCGTTGGATGAACAGGAAAAAACAAACCTGCTGATTCCGGAAATGCCGTCGGAAGGGCTTTCTGAGCTTCAACGCGACCCGATGGGCTACATGGCCCGCTTGGCTGGATACCCCGACACCGAACGCTGGTGGGATGCCGCATTTGAACACAACTTAGAAGAAGTTTCCGTTTTTGCACTGATTACCGAAATGATGGGCGCTTTGCGCGAAAGCAAAGGCGGATTTGAAACCCCGGAAACGCTGCTGCGCGAAGCCTGGATGCGCCAGACCCTCCGCAAGGCTGAAAAAAAAGGATTCCAGCGCATTGCCGTGGTTTGCGGCGCCTGGCACGCGCCCGCTTTGCACAATCTGAAGGCGTTCGACGCCAAAAAAGACGCGGCGCTCCTGCGCGGTTTGCCCAAAGTAAAAATCAAACATACCTGGATTCCCTGGACCTACGAGCGGCTCGCGCTGCAAAGTGGTTACGGCGCAGGGGTTATTTCCCCAGCCTGGTATGAACAATTGTTCCACGCGCCTGCCGGCGAGGTGGTTGGGCACTGGATGGTGCAGGTGGCGCGCTTATTGCGGGCAGAAGGACTGGAAGCCAGCGCTGCACACGCTACAGAAGCCGTGCGGCTGGCAGAAAGTTTGGCCGCTTTGCGCGAACGGTCGCTCCCCGGTTTGGCGGAATTGGAGGAAGCCGCATTAGCTGTTTTCTGCGGAGGCAGTTCCTTGCCCCTCGAACTCATCCGAAAAAAATTGGTCATCGGCGAAAAAGCGGGTCGCGTTCCGGACAACGTTGCTTCTTCGCCTCTGCAAGAGGACTTAAAAAAGCGCCTGAATGCAGCATGGTTGCAAAAACACTGGGGAACATCGGGTACGCAGTGGCTAAAACCTAGTGATAAAAAGCCCCAGGGTGGCATTGATTTGCGGAACCCTGCTGATGTATTAAAAAGCCACCTTTTGCACCAGCTCAATTTATTGGACATCCCGTGGGGAACTTCGGTGGATGCTTCGCAAGGCAACCTCGGCACTTTTCGGGAAATCTGGAAACTGCACTGGCAACCGGAATTTCTCATCCGCCTGATCGAAGCGGCCACCTGGGGAAATTCGATTTTGGAAGCTGTTGAAGCCCGAACCCGGCGTCGGGCAGCCGACCTGGAACGCCTGCCAGAGTTATCAGACCTCACGCTGCTTGCACTGAAAGCCGGTCTGAGCGACGCCCCGGCAGCCTTGATCCAGCGGTTAAGTGCCGTGGCTGCGCTGGATCGGGACGTCTTCCACCTGATGGATTGCCTGCCCACGCTCATCAACATTACCCGTTATGGCGACGTGCGCAAAACTGACGTGGCAGCCATCAGCGCCCTGATTGAAGAATTCATTCCCCGCATCTGCATTGCATTGCCGGGGGCTTGTACCGGTGTAGATGAAACAGTTGCCCAGGATATTTTAAAACGCATCCTCACGCTCCAGCGCGCCATTCACCTGCCGGGCAAGGCCGCTTATTTAGTTTTGTGGAAAACAGCTTTGCTAAAAACGGTAGCGCAGGTTGCGGCGCACCCTTTGCTCCAGGGCGCTTGTGCCCGAATCCTGTTTGAAGAAAAGTTTGAGTTGCCGGAACAGACCGCAAAACGCATGTATTTCGCTTTGTCGAGAGGCCAATCTGTTTTAACGGCCGCTTTTTGGGTAGAAGGTTTTTTACACGGCAGCGGCTTGCTGCTCATCCACCAGCCTGCGCTTTGGGGCATCTTAGATGAATGGCTTTCAGGTTTGGAGGAATTAGCCTTTACCGAAGCGCTGCCGATGTTGCGGCGCACATTTTCGGGTTTCAGCAAAGCCGAGCGCCGGAAAATGCTGGGCATGGCGGCAAATCCGGACTTGGCGGTTTCCATTCAGGCCGTAGGGCGTACCTCCGATCTTTCTGTGCCGAAAAGCGATGCTGTGCGGTTGCTATTGGGTTTGTCCTGAGCTGGAATCAAAATTGACTGCAATCTGTCTTATTTTTGAAGTTCCGGGTTTTGGGGCGACCAAAGTTTCTCAATACCTTGCGCCACTAAAACAAGCGTATGAAACCCAATTGGACAGGGGTATACCCCGCTGTAACGACCAACTTTTTCGCCGACGAATCGCTCGACCTGGAAACGTTTTCCAGAAACATTGAAGTGCAAATTGCAGCCGGCGTACATGGCATTATTGTATGCGGCTCTTTGGGCGAAAACAGCACCCTGAGCTTCGATGAGAAGTTGCTCTTGCTGGAAACGGCCAAAAAAACAGCGGCAGAACGGGTGCCGGTGATCACCTGCTTAGCGGAATGCAACACCAACGAAGCCATCCGTTTCGCAAAAGCGGCGGAGCAATCCGGCGCAGATGGCTTCATGACGCTGCCACCAATGCGCTACCATTCCGACGACCGCGAGACCCTGCACTACCTGCATCGGGTTGCCGATGCTACCGATTTACCGGTCATGCTCTACAATAATCCGGTGGCCTACAAAACGTTTTTGTCCATCCCGATGTTTAAGGATTTGGCGCAAAATGCGCACTTCGAATCCATGAAAGAATCCACCGGCGACATCCGCTACCTTACCGATCTCATCAACGCTTTCGGAACGCGGTTTAAAATCCTCAGCGGCGTTGACGACTTAGCCTTAGAAAGCCTGATCATGGGCGCCGACGGCTGGGTGGCTGGTCTCGTAGTGGCTTTTCCGGCAGAAACGGTGGCCATTTACGAACTCGCCAAACAAGGCCGCATCGCTGAAGCGCGGGAAATCTACCGCTGGTTTTATCCCCTGCTCCATTTAGACATAGGCGCCAAATTTGTACAGAACATTAAACTCGCCGAGGTGGCCACCGGCATGGGTACGGAAACGGTGAGGCAACCGCGATTGCCTTTGGTTGGCGCTGAACGCGAACAAGTATTGAATGTGATCAAAGAAGCGCTGGCTGTGCGGCCATCCCTTCCAAAACTATAATTTACTATGCAATTATCAGGTCAGCAATTCATCGGATACCGGCGCAGTACCGACAGCGCGATTACCTTTCAGGCACTGAATCCGGCAACCGGTCAGCAATTACCGGAGCTTTTTTATGGGGCGAGTGCTCTGGAAACAGACGAGGCGATGCAGCTTGCCGCAAAGGCATTTGCAACCTATCAACAGTTATCCGGCAAAGCCAAGGCCGCTTTTTTGCAAGCCATTGCCGATGAAATTTTGGCGCTCGGCGATGCCCTGATCCAGCGGGCGATGGCCGAAACAGCCCTGCCACAGGCACGATTGGAAGGCGAACGCGGCCGCACCGTGGGCCAGTTACGCCTGTTTGCGCAACTCCTCGAAGAAGGTTCGTGGGTGGAAGCACGCATTGACCCGGCCCTGCCGGAGCGGCAACCTTTGCCCCGACCGGACATCCGAAATATGCTGACGCCACTTGGACCGGTGGTCGTTTTTGGAGCGAGCAATTTCCCCCTGGCGTTTTCCACGGCTGGCGGAGATACTGCGTCCGCGCTGGCAGCGGGCTGTCCGGTGGTCGTAAAGGCGCATCCGGCGCATCTGGGAACCAGCGAACTCGTGGCCGGCGCCATCATCGCTGCCGCGCAAAAAACGGGGATGCCGGAAGGTCTTTTTTCTATGTTGTTCGATGCTGGCCACGAAACGGGTTCGGCGCTGACAACCCATCCGTTGACCCGTGCCGTCGCTTTCACCGGTTCGCAAAAAGGCGGCATGGCGCTCTATCATCTGGCGCAACAACGCGCTGAACCCATTCCCGTTTTTGCCGAAATGGGCAGCGTTAATCCGGTTATTTTGTTTCCAAAAGCGGTGCAAACGCGGGCGACATCATTAGCCCCCCAATTAGCCGCATCGGTTACCTTAGGCGTGGGGCAGTTTTGCACCAATCCGGGGCTGATCTTAGCACTGGAAACTCCGGAATTGGGCGATTTTCTGCAACACCTCAGCGCTGCCGTAACAGCGACAGTTCCGGGAGCGATGCTCAGCGGCGGGATTCGGGAAAATTTCTGCACTTCATCGGCGGAAATGCTGCGGCAGCAAGGCGTTGAAATGGTTGGAAAATCACAAAATGAGGCAAACGAAAACCAGGCAGCACCTGTGATTGCGAAAGTTACCGCCAGCCAGTTTTTGGAAAATCCGCGGTTACACGAAGAAGTATTCGGTCCGTTTTCTTTGGTCGTCACTTGTGCTGATGAGGCCGAACTGGCACAGGTCATACAAGCACTGCCCGGCCAGTTGACTGGTACGCTGATGGCGGAAGCTTCGGAGATCGAACATTACGCTGCCTTAGTGCAGGTATTGCAAAATAAAGTCGGCAGGTTGGTTTTCAACGGCGTACCTACCGGTGTGGAAGTTGGCCACGCCATGCAGCACGGCGGCCCTTTTCCGGCAACCACCGATAGCCGCTTCACATCGGTCGGAACCGCAGCGATCCGGCGTTTTGTGCGGCCTGTGGCGTTTCAGGATTTTCCGGACGCTTTGTTGCCGGATGCGCTGAAGCGGGATAACCCGCTGAATATCTGGAGGTTAGTGAATGGAGAATGGAGTAAGTCGTAGTTCGGTACACGTGTCGGACACCTCGAAGGTGTCCGACACGTGTACCGGCTTACACCAACCACCAAAACACAAACATGGCATCCAAAACCTTCTTCTGCATAGACGCTCATACCTGCGGCAACCCGGTGCGCCTCGTAGCAGGTGGCGGCCCCATCCTGCACGGGCAGAACATGAGCGAAAAACGCCAGCATTTTTTGCGCGAATACGACTGGATCCGGCAGGGGCTGATGTTTGAGCCGCGGGGCCACGATATGATGTCGGGCAGTATCCTTTACCCGCCGCACGATCCGGAAAACGACGTGGCGGTGCTTTTCATCGAAACCAGCGGCTGCCTGCCCATGTGCGGACACGGCACCATCGGCACAATCACCATTGCCATCGAACACGGTCTCATCCAACCCAAAGTGCCAGGCGTGGTGCGCATGGAAGCCCCGGCGGGTCTGGTGCACATTCGCTACGAGCAGTCGGGATCGAAAGTTACGTCCGTCAGGCTCACCAATGTTCCCTCCTACCTTGCTGTTGAAAATATTGAAGTGGAATGTCCCGATCTTGGGCCGCTGCGCGTGGATGTGGCTTACGGCGGCAACTATTACGCTATTGTGGACGTACAGGAAAATTTCCCGGGATTACAGCATTTCAAAGCAGAGCAACTCGTGGCCTGGAGCCGCGAACTGCGCCGCCGCATCAACGCATCTCACCAATTTGTGCATCCGCTTGATCCCACGATCAACGGGCTGAGTCATATCGAATGGACGGGCGCAACCATTGCTCCGGAAGCTACCGCCCGAAACGCCGTTTTTTATGGCGACAAAGCCATTGACCGCTCGCCCTGCGGCACGGGAACTTCAGCGCGTATGGCGCAATGGCACGCGAAAGGTAAATTGAAACAAGGCGATCTGTTCATCCACGAAAGTATCATTGGCAGCCAGTTCATTGGCCGGGTAGAAGGAACGACGACCGTTGGTTCTTATCCCGCCATTATTCCTTCCATTGAAGGCTGGGCGCGGGTGTACGGGCACAATACGATTACGATTGATGAAGAGGATCCGTATGCCTATGGTTTTCAGGTGATTTAAGGGGTGGACAGCCCTGCCCAATAATCCGTTTTCAACCCGTCCAAACTCTCTACATTTTTTTCCAGGATGTAGTCGTGCAGGCCGGCTTCTCCTTTTTTGGCAGCCCATTCGGCCAAAATGGTGCGTTCGCCCGTATAATCGTACAGCGGCACCCCGAACCCGCACGAGGTTTGGACGAGTTCAATATCTGCTACAAAAATCTGGCGCGTATTGACGGGCAGGGTAAAATGTGGGGCGTATTGTGCCCAGATTGCTGACCCCGGCAAAATGGCGCGACCTTTCCCATAGAGGCGCAGGATCAACGGCGGCCCTTCAAAAGCGCAAAACATGAACGTGATGCGCCCGTTTTCGAGCGTGTGAGCAGAGGTTTCGTTGCCGCTGCCGACCAAATCCAGATACGCCACCTGGTTGGGCGACAAGACCCGGAATGCATCAAGCCCCTTGGGCGACAGGTTGATGTGCCCGTCGGCCTGAAGCGGCGCGGTGCTGACAAAAAACAAGTGCTGTTTTTCAATAAAAGCCTGATGCGCAGGCTGGATAGCATCAAAAAATTTACCCATACTGTTGATGATTAGCTATGTTATTTGTCCACTTTTTAAGAGTTGGCAGTTCTCAGTTGGCAGTCTTGTTGCGTAGTTCAACAAATTGATTATTAAACGATTGGATCCCGATAATGGTCATGGAGTTGGCAGTTTATCAGTTGGCAGGCGTGGGACTACTTCTGATAGTGTTCCATTTTCAAATCGAGCGACAACGAAAACACTCCTGCCAACTGCCAACTGCATTCTGCCAACTATTCCCTTGTATATCAGCTCATCGTTATCCCGTATTTTCATCCGAAACGAATACAATCCTGCCCACTGCTGCCTGCTGCCTGCCCACTATTCATTTCCCAAGATAATTCGGTTCCCGCCCCACCGTCACTTCAACGTCTCCTCAAACAACTTATAAATCCGTTTGTACTCATCCGCCCAACTGCTGGGTTCTACAAATCCGTGGTCTTCCATCGGATAAACGGCAAATTCCCAGCCGTCTTTACCCAGTTCAATGAGGCGTTGCGATAAGCGCACCACATCCTGAAACTGCACATTTACGTCTACCATGCCATGCAAAATGAGCAGGCGGTCTTTCAAGCCCTTGGCGTGGTAGATGGGCGAACTGCGGTAATAGGCTAAGCTGTCGGTCATTGGGGTATTCAGGATATTGGCCGTGTAGGGGTGGTTGTAGTGTGCCCAGTCGGTTACCGAACGCAGGGCTGCGCCACTTTTGAACGTACCGGGCGAAGTGAACAGCCCCATCAGGGTGATAAAACCACCGTAAGAGCCGCCATAAATGCCGATGCGTTTGGCGTCCACGCCCAATTCTTTGGTCAGGTAGCGCGCGCCGTCTATATGGTCGTCTAAGTCTTTGCCGCCCATGAACCGGTAGATGGCGGTGCGCCAGTCACGACCGTAGCCGCTGCTCGCCCGATAGTCAATGTCCAGCACCGTGTAGCCGTTGTCGGCCAAATAATTATGGAACATGAACTCGCGGTAGTAGCTGCTCCACCATTTGTGGACGTTCTGGAGGTAACCGGCGCCGTGCACGAAAATCACTGCCGGGCCGCCTTTTTGGGCTTTCGCCGGACGGTAGAGGCGGGCGGGGACTTTCACCCCATCGCGGGCGGTGAACCATACGATTTCAGGGTCACGCCATTTGTAACCGTCAAATTTAGTGGTCGTGGATGTTGTCAGTTGGCGCATAGCCGCGCCGGGTTTGTTTTCCATCATATAAAGTTCCCAGGGCCGGTTGCTGTAAGAATGGCGCACCGCCAGCAGTTTTTCATCCGGGGAAAGGCTTACTTCGTGGGCGCCGGTTTGCGCCGTAATTTTTTCCAATTTCCCGCCATTCAGGGGCAGGCGGTAGAAATGTTGCTCGTGCGGCCCTTCAGCGTTTGCCGTGATGTAGAACCATTGGTTGTCTTTCGACAGGTCGGCGTTTAAAATTTCAAATTTGCCGCTCGTCAGGGCTTTTTTCTCCAGCGTTTCCACATCCAAAACATAGAGGTGGGAAAAACCGGTAGCTTCTGAGTGGAACCAGATGCGCTTGTTGTCAGGCATCCAGCCGATACTGCCCGCTGAAAAATTCGAGCCGACGCCGGGACCGCCTACCCAGGCATCGTCGTGTTGTCGGTCGAGCAGTTTGAGTTTGCCGGTCGCCAGGTCGAGCTGCATGATCCAGCGGTCTTTATTGTCCATCGCGCGCACGACGACAACAGCTTTGCCATCTTCCGAAAAAATCGGGCCGTGTAGCATCACTTCGCGCGGATTTTTGTACTTCGGATTGTAAGCCGTGGTGTCTTTATGGTATTCCGCCAAATAAGCCGGCTTTTCGTAAATACCTTCTATTTGTTTGATGTCCAGTATGTAATGCGTATCGCGCTCCATGTCGTAGAGGCCACTTTCGTAAGTATCGCCGGCAGTTCCGACTTTCTGGCGGCCATTCAGGTCTTCAATATAGCCCGATTCTGTCACGAAGTCTGGCACTTTGGTGCCTTTGCCGCGCGAGGATGTGCTGAGGCGGTAGGTCACGTATTTTAAATCCGGGCTGATCTGTACGTTCGACAATTGCTGGCGTTCGCCGTAATAAATCTCGCGGGGGCGTTTGGGGTCGAGGGCTTTGCCACGGCGTTCGCGGGTTTCGCGGGTGGCTTTGCGCTCGGCCAGCACCTCAAACCATTCGAGCTGGTCGTTTTTGAGCCACTGCTCCTGCTCCGGAAGCGGGGATTCCGATTTGGCCGGGCCGCGACGAAAATCGGTCAGTTGCCGCAGGGCGCCGCCGGCAATTTCCCAGGCATAGAGGTTGTTGCCCTGCTGAAAAACGACGTGTTTTTCATCGCCCGAAAAGCGGGCATTGCTTTCGCGGTCTACCGTGTTGGTGATTTGCCGTTTTTGGCCATTGGCGAGGTCCAACAAAAAAAGGTCGCCGTTTTTAGTGTAGAGTTTTTGAGAGAAGGCTTTGTTGTAAATGCCGCCTTCCGGCAAATCGCGCAGGGCTTCCGGCGTCAGTTTTTGCGGCTGACCGCCTTCGATGCCCACGGAGTAGCGGCTGCGCAGGGTGTCTAAGTCCGGGTTCCAGGAAAAATAAATCGTTTTGCTGTCTTCCGACCAGGAGATGTCCTGCGGGGCAAAGCCCGTGAAGCGTTCGCCCTCCATGAATTGTTCGATTTTCAGCGCCGAGCGGTTGGCCGGTTTTTGCGCAATCAGCGGCAGCATCGCCGCAAGGAAAAGGGTGGTTAAGGTAAAAACCCGCATGGTCGGATGATTTGGTGTGGGACGAAGATAGAAGGGAATTTGAAAATTAGATAATTTTACTTACGCATCCTTCTTTGCATTGTAAAAGGCGAGGAGCAATCGGCCTTTTAAGGTGGTCAGGTATTGTTGGTTGGGGTTGTTAGGCTTATTGGGTATAGTCATGGCCAGCCAATTTAGTTTTACCAATGGCATCATGTAATTAACATAATTTTTACGCTGGTTGCTTAATTCAATTGCAATGAGAACAGCCTCTTTCGTCTTTGGCGCCAGACACTCCTTTAAGACAGTAACCTGCTTTTCAGCTATACCTCCAGCTATGGTACTAACTTGGTTACTATCCAATAATTCAAACAATGTTTTTATTTGAAAATCAATGCTTTGAATCCAATCAGCTTGGTTACTAACTTGGTTACCAGCTATACCACCAACGTCATCAAAACCTGTTTTTTCAAGCACCTCATTCAAGAGCCCATCAATCCCTTCCAAGTCCCATCTTACATGCTCCAGGTCGAAAATAACTTCCTGCTTTTGCTCAAACGCAACATGTATCGGCAGCGTCACCTGAAACCAGCTACGCTCCTCATCAAAATCAAACACCGGCTCCGGAGAGCCATTTTGGTGCATGGCTTTTCGCATGGCCGGCAGACCGGTGGAATGCCCTTCAGTGAGCTTGAGTTCTTTCAGGAAATCGCCCAGACGCCTGTTGCGGTAGCGCTTGGGAATAGCCCGGCCTGAAGTGAAATCCTCCCGTTTGATGGACCGGTCGGGACCGCCGCAATTGTACATAATGATGGTGTGGGGTTCTACCCAGATTTTAACCGGCTCCCGTTCCTGGTAGTTGCGGTGGTAAAGGCAGTTGGCTACCGCTTCTTCCAATGCCGCGTAGGGATAATTCCAGGCCCTGACCGCTTCTGCCTGGTTGGGCAGTTTCATGACTTTTTCTTGCAAAAAATGGGATTTAAGCCAGGCCAACGTATCCACGATTTGTTGGTGTACCGGGCCTTCAATTTTTTTCTCCGTGAATTCTTTGTCGCCGGCGCCGTTGGGGAAATGGACAATTTCTACCCAGGAATATGGAAAATACTGGTGAGGTGCATCGGTAAAGAGCATCAGGGCAACATTGCATAGGAGGTAGTCCGTACATGCTGACTATATCTCTCCAAAGGTAGAAAAACAATGAAGAATGCGTATAATCAGGAAGAACAAAAGAGGCATTTGGTGGCTGGAGTTTATTTTTGTGTGATTGAGTCGGGAGGAGAGGCGGTATGGCACAGAAAGGTGCTGAATCAATAATGTCTGAATCAGGTGAGCGCGAATGGGGAAAATTAAACTATAGAATGAAAAATGAATCGGAGATGGCCTTCGCACGCCGGTCTGGAGACCGGCAGACAAGCCGCGGCGGGTTAAAAACCCTGGCGAGCCGCGCGATTTTGACGAGGCGAGGGCAAGACTTGGCGCCAGCGGGTTGAATCGCGGCGGTACAGGATAAGTTTATTAGTCAGGGGCGAACAAACTATACGACCTTCATCACAAAACTTTTTCAGCGTAGTTTTGGAGGTAATCCGCAGCAGCCTCATGGCTTCATCTGTACTCACCCACGGATCGGCTTGGATGGCATGCTCCAGCTTGATCTTTTCGATCAACTCTCCGAATAGCTCCTGAAAGGCGTTGCCGTCTATGCAGATCAGCTCCATTTTTTGGCTGGCGGATGGATCTTGCATGTAAAAAGTGTTGAAGGGTTTTACATATTGCGAAGATAGGGGAAATTTGGATAAGGTCGAGGAGGTAAGATAATTTTGGGCATTTCTCGGGTGTTGATGCAGGCGGAGATACTGGTGGATTGTTGAATTGAGGGGAGTTTGCAATAATAAGAATGGCCTGGAAACAACCAGTTCGGTCGCTACCAGGCCTAATCTTAAAATACTTCCTAGAAGTATTTAGTCCACTGCATGATGTGGTCAATCTTCTCAATTGTACCAACATCAATGCTGGCATAAAGCAAAGAGATGATGATAAACCGCATCATCTTGCGGATGAATTTCCGACTCTTGCGATTGTTGAAGATATCCTTCACAATTCGCCACGTCATTTTTACAAATTTTTTTATTGTTCTCATGTTAAAAAATTTAACAATGAAAAAAATGTTCAGCCTAAATAGGGGCTAAAATTTAGTTTGTCTAGGTTTCAATCCTACGGAAATATCCACTGCAATCTATGCCAATAGTTTATATGGCAAAAAAATGTCATAAAGAAGTTCATAGTTGAACTACTGCTCAATCTTGAATTTAAAATGCTAAATAAAGCTGTTGGATGTATCTAGCGATACAGAGTGGATCTACGGGAAAGTCTTAAGGCATCTACGGGAACTAGCCGTTCAAAATCTGCGAGTCAATTAAGTCTGAAGGAAAATACATACAAAGTTAAGAACGTTTTGATTAAAAACAAATTTTCGCTTCCACTTTTAAAAAAATCTTCGCGCCCTACAATCGTCACCCCTGAAACCCTGCACAGATAGCAAAAGCCCCAAAACAAAAATAGGTCAGGCAAAACTGCCCAACCTATCCTTTTTCATTAACTTTGCATGACGACAACTCAAATGACAACTTGGAATCTTTTTTGTTGTTTAAATTCCTGATTATCAAAAGCTTCGTCATTTTTTTTGTGATCCCGACAGGATTCGAACCTGTGACCTACTGATTAGCTTACCCCTACAGTTTTCACTGCGCTTGCAATGGCGTTAAACAACGCAAGTTTGTGGTCTGGACTATCACTTCACCATTTCAGGTGCGCTACGTTTAGTCTCTACGGAACCTTCCGAACCTACCCTTTACTATTCGGTTCATCAAAAGTTTCCTCGGGATTGCCATATTCTTTTCAGAACTTAGGTTTCCCCGATACGGTAGCGTCCACTTTGCAGGTTTTGTTTCCCTGCAAAGGCTCCTAATTTTGTTGTTTGCCTTTGCAAACAACGGCTTAAAGTCAGTTGCTCTATCCGGCTGAGCTACGGGACCAATTCTATACGAGGGCGCAAAATTACGCTTTTTACGTTCTTCTTTAGTTTAAGGCACGTATTTTTTTATCACAACCTGTCCCGATAATCGGGATAGCTCTTATGTGGCCTTTAAAGAGCGTAGCTCCTTATGTGAACTATGTGAAAACCCCTATTGTGAACTATGTGGTAAAAAATCATCAAAGCAGTGGTAAAAAATTCTCAAGGCACAATAATTTTTCGAACCGCCCTGCCTTTTGCACTGCGCATGTAAAGCGTATAGGTTCCGGAAGGATAATTTCCAAGAAATAGTTCCCGGGTATTGCGCCCGGAGAAGCGCTGTTGTCCGGCAGCATCGAAGAGCAAAACTTCGTAGTCGGCCCACGGCGTTTGCAGGGTGCAGGTGTCGTTTGTGGGATTGGGGAACACGAAAACTTCCGGCGGGGATACCCCAGGAATGTTCGTTCCGGTGATGAAGCTGAGGCGGGTCAAAAAGGCGTCGAACCCGCCAATAGCCGGATAGGTCTGATTGCTGAATTGAATGGACTGGCGAAAACTGCCGGACGCCCAAAGTTGTTCGGTACCGTCGGGGGCAAGCGACAACGCTAAGGCATCGCCGGTGCTGTTGAGGCCATCTAATCGGGTTAACTGCAACGCCGGATCAAAGGTGGCTAAAAAAGCGCGCACCTGACCATTATTGGCCGTCAGGCTGAACCCGTCAATGGCCATAGTGCCTTCAAAATAGCCGCTTATGGTGATGTTTTCGCCATGCAGGGCAATGCCGGTGGCCTGTTCCTGCAAAACGCCGCCCATCGAACGCGCCAGCAAGGGCGTGCCGTCGGGGGTGTAACGGAGGAGGTAAAAATCGGGAATGCCGTTGAGGCTCTGGATGGAAAAACCATCGGCAAGGTTGATGACACCGATGAAACTCCCCGTGAGGTAGATATGACCGGTTGCGTCAATGGCTAAGTCGCTCACATTGTCGTCGTGTACGCCACCGGCCCTGCGCGCCCACAAGACCTGGCCATTGGCACTGAACCGGGCTATAAAAACATCGCGGTCGGACGTATTGGCCACTAAGGTTTCATCGCCAAACTGCACCTGCTTATTGTAGAAGCCGGTTGCGACGACATCGCCGGTAACCGGATCAACAGCCAGCGCTTCGCCGCGGGTATCCTCCTGACCACCGCAATTCAGTGCCCAGATTAGTTGACCCGTTGCCGTGAATTTTGCCAAAAAAAAGTCGGTGTTGCCGTGGGCGGTCAGCGTGGTATCCGTTCCAAAAACCAATTGCCCCTGGAAAAAGCCGCTCAGGTAAATGCTGCCGTCGGATGCTACGGCTACGTCGCCGGCAGCTTTAAGAGAACTGCCGTCTAAAACTTTGCCCCATTGGGGTTGCCCGGCGCTGTTGTAGCGAATCAGAAAAATGGCTTTTGGGTTTTGCGCGGCTTGCAATTGCAGGTCGCCAAACTGCGCCGTAACCCAGAATGCGCCGGCACAGACTACGCCGCCTTGCGGATGCGCAACTACGCCTGCCGATTCTTCGTCCAAAAAGCTGCCTCCGGAAACTGCCCAATCGAGGTCGCCCGCAGGGGTGGTTTTCAATAAAAAAAAATCCTGGCCGCCACTGTTGGTGAGGGTTGTGCCGCCAAGAGCCAGCGCAGCGTTGTACGTACCCGAAGCATAAACGGAGCCATCTGCTGCAAGGGCGGTGGCGTTCAGCGCGTCGTTGCCGGTACTTCCGGCGATCAGCGCCTGCGCAGTAGTATTGGACTGGGATATGACCAGCATAGCAAGCAGGATCAGCAATTTATTCATACTAAAAATGCAATTGCGAAAAGTGCCACCGAAAAGATGAGGCCATACATAAATATGCCGTAGCAGATGCTCAGGTAGCGGTATTTTTTAGCCAGCACGATGCCGAGGTAATACAGGTCTTTGGTCATCGAACTGTACAGGAAATCGCGGTCTTTGATCATTTCCATAATGCCCCAGTGGAAGTCGTCGAAGCCCATATTGTAGAAATTCCCGAAAAAGAGCAGGTTGGAGCGTTTTTGCTCAATGTCTTCCCGGGTAAATTTCCCTTCCGTCACTTTAGGGCGGGTAGAGAGGATGGCGTATACCAAAGCGGCTAAGCAAACGCACAACAGCACAATGGTAGGCAATACGAGTCGGGGGTTATCGCCAAATTTAGGCACTAAGTTGGAAACGACGATAGAAACGATGATGGCATTGATACTCAGCATGATATTGGCTTTGTTGTCGGCAATGGAACTGAGGTTGATGTGGGTGCGGTAGGTGGTGCGGTACATGGTTTCTACCCCGCGCCCCAGGTTAATTTCTTTGAGGTCGAATTCCTTGCTTTTTAGTTTCTGCTTCCTTTTTTGCTTGTCGCCGCCGAAAATGGCGTCTTCAATAAGCTCTGCCAGTTTAGGGTTGACGCGCAATTTTTGCTTGCGCAGTTGCCGGATGTGCTTCAATTTTTGTTCGCTGTAGATTTCATTCGCCACCTCGGTATGGTATTGGTGGTTGGTCATGAAATCCAGCTCAAAATCGAGCCATTCCTGATCCGACATCACGATATTCTGGGTGAGGAGCAGTTCCTGGCGCAATTTGCCGGTACGTTCCCAGTAATATTCATTGCCGAGATGGGAAAGGTCGGCGTCGCAAAGGAGTTCTTCAGTCAGGTTTCGCGGGCGCTGTGGCAGTTTGGTGGCCATAATGCACCCGGCAATGCGGTTTATTTTGGCTTCGGGGTAGTTGTGTTTTATCAAAAAATTGCGGGCATTTTCGCACGAGCGCAATTCGTGGCTCGCCGCGCCTTCGCTGTAACCGGTATCGTGAAACCAGGCAGCCAACTGCAAAATTTCGAGGCTTTCGGCATCAAGATTTGCGTCTTCCGCTAATCGCCCTGCCGCGCCAACCGTATAACGGGTATGGTTCAGGTCGTGAAAATAGTGTTCGGGTTTGACGTTTGTTTCAATAAAAGCGGATACGTGCGCTGCTGCTGCGGTAAGAATGTTATTTGCCATTTTCAGTACGTTGAATAGCAAAGATAGAGAAAATAGGACAGCAGAAAAAACATGCGCTTATTTGCAGCCTCCTCCGGAAATTCGGTATTTGCTTTCCGCCAGACGGGCAGTCTTTGCGTCAAGGGTTACCTTAATGGTTTCCATCACTGCTTCCAAAGGCGCCTGATCAAATTTCCCCGAAAAGGGGCAATTGGCAATGCCTGAGTCATGAAAGTCAATCTGGATTTTATAATGCCGCTCCAGGGCTTCCACCACCTGTTTCATGGGGACGCCGCGAAAATCGAGCTTTCCGGTGCGCCAGGAGTGGGCGGGTAATTCCGGAGATTTTGCGCGATCGAGGCTGCCATCAGGGCGGCAAAGCCCACGTTGGCCGGCTGTCAGAACCAGAGCTTCTTTGCTTGTACCGGCGCCCAAGGCTACTTTCCCGCGTTCTACTTCCACCTCTGTTTGAGCCTCGTCACGGTAAGCGCGCACATTGAAAGCCGTGCCCAATACCTTGACGTTTGCATAAGCGGTGGCAATGATAAACGGGCGGTTAGCGTCTTTGGCGATATCGAAATAAGCTTCTCCGTTCAGGTTCAATCGGCGGGAAGATTCGGTTTGCATATCGGGCGAAAAGGCGATGCTGCTGTTTTCGTTCAGCACGACTTGCGAGCCGTCAGGGAGCCTGACTTCGCGGCGCTCGCCTGCTTTTGTGGTCACCGATACCATCGCAGTTGTTGAAGGGCTGGTGTACAGTTGCCAGACGACAAAACAGCCAGCCAGCAAAGCGACGGATGCCGCAATAGCAACCCAGTTGCGGCGGGGCTTCATGGGGATAATTTTGGGTTCGGCAGCCTGCATTTTTGCTTTCAATTGCGCAAAGCCAGCCGAAGCATCCGGCTGAAAACCGGATTTGTAGCGCTCCGCCATTTCCCAGGCCTTTTCGGTCTGTCGGGCTTCCGCTTCATTTTCGGCAGTTGCTTTCCGCCAATGATCAAGTTCATTAGCAGATGCCTCACTCAGGGTTCCCCTAAGTTTTCCATGAAGGAGTAAGATGTAGTTTGGAATACTCATTTTTATTGCTCAGTTCCGAATGTCAGACACGAATACAAGTCGCCCCCCCTACGTTTTTTTATCCTTTTTTTGTCGGGTATCCGGCATTTGACACTTCGTTTTTCAGTTTTCCATCCAGGGTTGCAACGCTGTGCGCAAATGCTTTAGGGCTTTTACAATCTGATTTTCAACAGTTTTTATCGAAATGCCGAGGTGGTCGGCGATTTCCTGGTAAGACATTTCCTCAAATCGGCTCAACACAAATACCACCCTGCATTTTTCCGGCAGCGTATCAATCGAACGGTCAATCAGTTGCTGCAGTTCTTCCGCATCCAAAAGCTGGTTGACGGAAGGCGCCACACTCTCTACGTTCAGCAATTTATCTTCGTCGTCGGTGATTTTTTTCCGGTCGCGGATGTGGTTGAGCGCTTTATTAACCACTGCGCGCCGGAGATAAGCTTTGATAGAAATGGTAAACGCGATGCCCTCCTTTTTCCGCCACAGCTCAAAAAAAACTTCCTGTGTCAGGTCTTCTGCAAGCCGGGCATCGGATATAATCCGAATGGCTGCCTGACAAAGATAAACATAATACAACTGAAAGAGCGCTTCTATCGCTTTTTCAGGCTCCTGCCGGAACAAAGATTGAATATCCAGATCGGTGTATTGCTGCTGCAAGTTGCTATTTCTGTTTAAAGTTCCAAAAATAGCATTTCTTATTACAAGCACTAACAGTCAAATTTGGCAAACGATACCTTATGGCATTTGAAATTGCAGAAAAAGACTAAAATGTCAAATCTAAAAAGGCAAATCGAAAAACTATTTTATCTTTCCGCTTGAAAACCACTTTAATCGTTTATCTCTCTAAAATCACTCAAGGTTATGTCAAATAGAGAATCCTGGGGCTCGCGGGTAGGTTTGGTCCTGGCTATGGCAGGTAACGCTGTCGGTTTGGGCAACTTTCTTCGCTTTCCTGTACAGGCTGTCCAAAACGGCGGCGGCACGTTCATCATCCCTTATTTGACCTGTTTTTTGTTGATGGGCATTCCGCTTTTGTTTGTGGAATGGAGCATGGGGCGCTTCGGCGGCAAATTCGGCGACCACTCTACGCCTTTCATTCTCAGCAACATGGCGCCGAAAAAACAGTTTTTGTGGAAGTACGTAGGGGTCTTCGGCATTTTCACCAACTTAGCTGTGGCGGCCTATTATTGCTACCTTGAAAGCTGGACCTTGTCTTATACCTGGCATTCTGTAGCGGGGTCTTTCCAGGGGCAAACAGCGGAAGGCGTAGCCAATTTTTTCAACAGCTATGTGATGAATCCGGGATGGGAAGCTTTTTCTTTCTGGATTTTCTGTTTGATCCTCAATACGTATATCTTGTCCCGTGGCTTGAGCGGCGGGGTTGAAAAAGTTGCTAAAATCGGGATGCCGCTGCTGATCTTATTCGGCATTTTTTTAGCATATAAAGGATTGACCATTGAAGCCGGCGTTGACGGCGCAAAATACAGCAGTTCGGAGGGCTTGAATTTCCTTTGGTCGCCCGCCCCGGGCAGTTCCATCTGGGATCCCAAGGTCTGGGTTGCCGCTGCCGGTCAGATTTTCTTCACCCTTTCGGTCGGGATGGGCACCATCCACTGCTACGCATCTTATATGCGCCAGCGCGACGATGTGGCCCTGAATGCGATGAGCGCCGGCTGGATGAATGAATTTGTGGAAGTATGCCTCGGCGCAGCCATCGTTATTCCGATTTCGATTGGTTACTATGGCATTGAATGGGTCATTGAAGCGACTAAAACCGGCGGGCTTGGCCTTGGTTTCCGCACCCTGCCTTACCTCTTCCAGCAATGGGGGCCGGTTCTGGCGGTCATCAGCGGGCTTTTCTGGTTTGGGTTGTTGTTCTTTGCCGGCATTACCTCTTCATTAGCCATGGGAACGCCCTGTATGGGCTTTTTACAGGACGAATTCAAAATGAGCCGGCAAAAAAGCGCCTGGACGTTCGGGGCAGCCATTTTCCTTCTGGGCTTGCCCACAGTACTGTTTTTCAAATACGGCGTCTTTGACGAATACGACTACTGGGCGGGAACGATTTCATTAGTCGTCTTTGCCCTGCTCGAAATCATCTTGTTTGCCTGGATATTCGGCATGGAAAAAGGCTGGAAGGAGATTACTTCCCACGCAGACATCAAAGTGCCGGGTATCTTTAAGTTTATTATCAAATGGGTGACCCCTTCCTTGTTGTTGTTTGTCTTTATCGGCGCTTTTTTCAAGCCGATCAACAACGACTGGAATGCCGTGTTCCAGGGTACCTGGGTATTAGACGACGGTTCGGTGATTAATACGATCCTGAATTCCGGATTGCATAAAAAAATTGCGGCTACCACCGATGCTACGCAATTAGTAGAATTGAATAAACAACTGACATTCATTAACTGGTCCCGTTTGTTGCTCGTAGCTACTTTTGCCGGAATCGCGGCATTGGTTTATATTGCTTACCGCAAACGGGTCAAAGAAGGAAGATGGGCATGAACTCACAAGCTTTGATTACCATGATCCTGACCAACTTAGTTGTTGCAGGATTCACTGCTTTCTTTTTCTGGAAAGTACTGAAAACGCCGCATGTCGAGCATCACGGTCCCGACAACGCGGAATAAGGTATGAGGAGCAAGGGGCAAATTGGCAAGAGG
>Ga0209573_1000845_pt1 | contig 54870 bp, 45 predicted proteins | sample TNRBio252014_DNA_FD_185870 | JGI IMG/M metagenome (GOLD analysis project Ga0209573, IMG submission 185870) | Wastewater treatment Type I Accumulibacter community from EBPR Bioreactor in Madison, WI, USA - TNR Reactor_6/25/2014_ DNA (SPAdes)... | ecosystem: Engineered > Bioreactor > EBPR >...
GCCGCCGGTGAGCAGTCCCCAGAAGGTCTTGCCCGCCAGTACGTCGGCCACTCCCGCGCCATTGGCATCCACCGTCGGCATCGCCGCCATAATCTCATTGAGCGTACACATCGTCGCCGCTGGCCCGACGCTCGGTTCGGCAAACGGCCCAGTGCGCAATGTACCCGCCGCACCGGTGTTCAAGCGGTTACAGAGATCTTGTAGCGTGTACATGGCGCTGCCCGCAGCAGTCGGCGCGGCGGGAGCGTCCAGAGAACCCGCCAACGCCGCCGCATTCAGCATCAGCAACAATCCCGCCAGTCCAGCGGTAAAACAACCGGATAACCGCGTATTCGTCTTCAGCATGGAAAACTCCAGCACGGGTTGAAACCATTGAAAATATGTAACTCCCTACTCCCTCGTGTCGTTTTAGCAGCGGGCGGTGAGCATTTAACCTTGGTAGGACGTAAGTCCCGTTCTGCTGGGTTATTCGTGAACAGTACTCCTACCTCTAAGGCAAAGGCGAGAACCCCGTCTTGTGTGTTGCAAGCGGTTCAGAAGGTTGCGCCCCGGCGTTTGCTTGGGTTTCCCCCGTGGAATCGTTACTGGGTGCTGTCCAACCCCCAACGGATGATACTCAACCCGGCTGACCGATCTGCGCCGGTTTGCGGTGGTCGGGATTGGGTTGGAGCGGGTCGTCTGGCAGGCGGTGGGAGCGTAGCAATCCATCCCGCCGCCCGCCCTCAGGCGCGTCCCAGTCGATACAAGGCGATTTCGCCGAACAGATTGGGCCAGAATCGCGACCCTCGCCAGGGACGATGGGCGTGATCCAGCACCATGCGTTGCAGAATGTCGATGTGTTTGCTACGGCACAGCCGCTCAAAATCGCGGATCGTAAAAAGGTGAACATTCGGGGTGTCATACCACTGATAAGGCAGAGTTTTACCGATTGGCATCACCCCCTGCAAAGCCACCTGTGCCCGGCAACGCCAGAACCCGAAATTGGGAAAGGTCACAATCCCCTGCCGGCCCACCCGCAACATTTCATCCAACAATCGTTCAGTGTGCCGGACCGCTTGGAGAGTCTGGGTCATCAGCACATAGTCAAAGCTGCCATCGCCAAAATCCTCCAACCCTGCTTCCAGGTCAGCGTGAATCACGTTTACCCCGGCCTGAATGCATTTGACAATGTTGGTGGTGTCAATTTCCAGCCCATAGCCATTGACCTGTCGATGCTCATGCAAGTAAGCCAGCAACGCGCCGTCGCCGCAACCCAAGTCCAGCACCCGGGCGTTGGGGCGAATCCAGTCACTGATCAGCTCCAGTTCAGGCCGCATGAGCATTCACCTCACCGGCCACCCGGACCAAGTAGCTGCGTAATGCATTGTGATACAGAGGAATCGGCATCAGGAAAGCGTCGTGACCATACTCCGAAGGAATCTCGGCATAGCTGACCTCGCGACCGGCCCGCACCAGCGCCCGGATAATTTCCCGGGAACGCGCCGGTGAAAATCGCCAGTCACTGGTGAAGGAGATGACCAGAAACCGCGCCTGCGCCCGGTGGAAAGCGGCGGCCAAATCCTGATCGAAATCCGCTGCTGGGTCGAAATAGTCGAGCGTCTTGGTCATCAGCAGATAGGTGTTGGCATCGAAACGGTCCACGAAAGCCTTGCCCTGGTGGCGCAGATAGCTCTCCACTTCGAACTCGGTGTCAAAATTGAAATTAGGCCGACCTTCACGCAACTCGCGGCCAAACTTGGCGCGCATCCCTTCTTCGGACAGGTAGGTGATATGGCCGAGCATTCGGGCGATCATCAGTCCCCGGCGCGGCACCACGCCGAAGTCGTAGTAGTGCCCGTGATGGAAGTCGGGGTCCGACAGGATCGCCTGCCGGGCTACTTCGTTAAATGCGATATTCTGGGCCGACAGTCGAGGCGCGGCGGCAATGGTCAACACATAACGGACTCGCTCGGGGAAGGTAATCGCCCATTGCATCGCCTGCATGCCGCCGAGACTGCCGCCAATCAGCGCCGCCCATTGCCGGATGCCAAGCCGGTCGGCCAGCCGCGCCTGACTGTGTACCCAGTCCTTGACCGTAACGATGGGGAAATCCGGGCCGTAGGGTTTGCGGTTTTCCGGGTTGATCGAAGTCGGGCCGGTTGAGCCTTTGCAGCCGCCCAGGTTGTTACAACACACCACGAAGAATTCGCGGGTGTCGATGGGTTTGCCGGGGCCGATGCAATTGTCCCACCAGCCCGGTTTGTTCAGATCTGCCGCTTCGTGATAGCCAGCGACATGATGATCACCCGACAAGGCGTGGCAGATCAGCACAGCGTTGCTGTGGTCCGCGTTGAGCGTTCCATAGGTTTCGTAGACGATCTCATAATCCGCCAGCGTCCGGCCACAATCCAGCGCCAGCGGCTCAGCAAAGTGGGCTATCTGCGGTGTGACCAGACCGACGGAATCGGGGGGAAACGATGCGGCCATTGTTCTCCTGACCGTGATGATGAGTGACAATAAGTTGAATTTTTCATATAATTCAGTAATTTAAAGCGGATCAATCCCCGGCGGCCATCGTTGTGGGGCGGTGATGCGCCAACGCTTGTCGCGGCTCGTTTCACCGGTCAATAACGTCACCTGGTTTTTCGCCACGCCGAACACGTCCGCTAGAAACGCCCGCAAATGCGCATTGGCTTGACCATCTACCGGCGGGGCGGTGATGCGGACGCGAAATCGATCTGCCTGCAATCCTGCCCACTCATCGCGGCTGGCGCGGGGCTGGACTCGAACTCGCAGAGTCACCGCCGCACCGTCCCAGACATAACCCACCGCCATCGCCTTAGCGCAACCCGGTCCATAGACCGAGAAAATCCTGCAATAGCAGACTGATGAAGATCAGCGCCACCACCACCAGCATCGGCGATAGATCCACCCCGGAAATCGACGGGATGATGCGCCGGACTGGCCGCAACACCGGTTCAGTCAATTGCGCCAACACCCGCGCCGCCGGATGGTAAGGATCAGGATTGAACCAGCTCAGCGCCACCTGAATGATCACGCCCCATAGATAAATGTTGATCAGTAGCTTGAGCAATTCCAGAACGGTGAGCAACAACAGTCCTCCAGCACCAATCGGTTGGCTGAGCAGCAGGGTAATCAGCAGCATCTCGACCGCTTGGAGCGCAAAGGCCAGAACGATCGCTGCCAGGTCCAGCCCTCGATAACCGGGGATGATCCGGCGCAAGGGCGCCAGCAGTGGGTTGGTGATGCGCACCAGAAATTGCACCAGCGGGTTGTAGAAATCGGCGCGCACCCATTGCAGCAGAAAGCGCAATATCACCGCCAGGATATAGAAGCCAAACACGGTTTGAACCAGAAAAGCCAAGGCCGTCACGGCTGTCCTCCCAGCAGGTTGCCCAATTCCTCGGAACGGTGGCGTGCGGCTTCCAGCGCCTTGTTGACCAGCTCATCCAGTTGTTCGGTCAATAGCGAGGGCGTTTCCATGATCGCCAGCGAAGCCGCCAGCGACCGGGCAATCAGTCGATCCAGTTGCTCATCCTGAAATACGCTGATCGCCCGCTCGGTCGTACCGCCCGGCGATGTAACTCCGGCGCGGAGAATAGCGACATTTTCCGGGCTTTCCAGCGCCATCTTGGCAGCCCCGAACGCCGTCTGCAACGTGAGCAAGCGCGCTGTCTCCGGCGCCAGACCCAGTTGAATCCCGGTCTTTTCCAAGGCCTCCATCAGCAGGAAGAAATAGGCTGGCCCGCTGCCGGACAGCGCGGTGACGGCGTCCAACATCCGCTCGCTGTCCACCCACACCGTCAATCCCACCGAGCGCATGATCGATTCCGCCATCTGCCGCTGGCTCTCGTTCACCTGGGGGTTGGCGAACAGGGCCGTGGCCCCGCTGCCCACCAGCGCCGGCGTATTGGGCATGGTGCGAACGATAGCGGCTTCGTAACCCAGCCAGCGGCGGATATCGGGCTCGCGCACGCCGGCGGCGATAGAAATGATCAGCGGTTGCTGCGCTTGGGCAGTTTCGGCCAATTCCTCGGTTACTGGGTGCAGGATTTGTGGCTTAACCGCCAGGATGATGACCTGACCTTTGGCGGCGATTTCACGGTTGTCCAACCCGGTATGGACGCCGAAGCGCCCGCGCAGGAGTTCACGCTGGCCAGCGTCGGGTTCGGCGACCCACAGGTGATCGGGATCAGCGCCACTGACGAGCAGTCCGCCAATCAGGCTACGCGCCATGTTGCCGCCGCCAATAAATGCGATGGGGAGGTCTTTCATCTGCGCCTCATGAGGGTGATATTCGTTTAAGGGTTGGCGCTCAGCAATTGGAGCACTCGCTCGCTGACGCCAGCCAGCCGATTGTCGTTTCGGTAGGTTTCATAAACCTGCTTTTTGCGAGGCGGATCGAACTGTTGATAAAGCGCATAGGTGCCTGGCAAGTTTTCGCGCAACGCTTGCTCGAACGCTGCCTGATCCAGCCCGGCGGCCAGTCGGTCCGTGGCCGCTTCGGTGGGAGAGACATCGGGCGCGACTGGACGGGGAGGCTCCGGGCTAACGAGCAGCATGGTGGCCTGGCGCTTGGCTTCCTCCTCAATTTCACGCAGATAGGCGTCATCCGCACCGAGCAGGAACGGCGCAGCTAACAACAACAGACCGATCAACCTACTGCGCGCAGCGGCTTCGGGCGGGAGAGTGAAGGACAGCATCTTCGGTGTCTCAAGACAGAAAAATGGAGTCGGCTATTCTGCTATAGCATACTGCAAAGTAGCGATTCAGGCGCGGGGGCCGAAGAGCGCCGTGCCAATACGCACCAGCGTTGCACCTTCCGCGACAGCGGCTTCCAAATCATCGGACATCCCCATGGACAGCGTGTCCAGCCCTTCATTATTCAGCCGCTCTTTCCACCCACGTAACCGGGCGAAAGGTTGGCGCTGGGCGGCGAAATCGGTGGCAGGCGCGGGAATCGCCATCAGACCACGCAACCGCAGTCGGGGCAGCCCAGCGACGGCCTGGGCCAGGTCGACCAACTCGCTCTCGTCAATGCCATGTTTACCGGGTTCGCGGTCGATGTTGACTTCCAGACAGACGTTGAGCGGTGGTAGATCATCGGGCCGCTGCGCATTCAAACGCTCAGCGATTTTTAGCCGGTCCACACTGTGCGCCCAAGCGAAATGTTCGGCGATGCTGCGCGTCTTGTTGGCCTGGATGGGCCCGATAAAGTGCCATTCCAGCCCCAGCACCGCCAATTCGGTGATTTTATCCAGCGCTTCCTGAACATAATTCTCGCCAAAATCCCGTTGACCCGCAGCGGCTAAAGCGGCAACGGCGAATGCGGGATGGGTTTTACTGACCGCTAACAGGCGCACCGAGTTCGGCGGACGCTGGAATTGGTGCTCGGCGGTACGAATGCGGGCCAGTACCGTTTGGAAACGGGCCGCAAAATCGATGCGCATGATGAATACTCCGGTAGGCAACTGTATAACGATCACGGTTTTGCAGGATATACTATGAAAAATTTCGTTGCGCAAAACTGACTGCCTTCGGGCTTTTTTTCCATCCCTTCGCGGGAGCGAACGCCGTTATGAACCTTGATGAACTCTTGAGCTTTTCTGTACAGAACAATGCTTCGGACCTGCATCTGTCCGCCGGCCTGCCGCCGATGATCCGCGTGGACGGCGACGTCCGTCGCATCAATGTTCCGCCCCTTGATCATAAGCAGGTGCATGGGCTGATCTACGACATTATGAATGATAAGCAGCGCAAGGATTATGACGAATTTCTGGAGTGTGACTTCTCGTTCGAAATCCCCAAGCTGGCCCGCTTTCGCGTCAACGCCTTCAATCAGGATCGGGGGGCAGCCGGCGTATTCCGCACGATTCCCACGATCATCAAAAGCCTGGAGGATCTGGGCTGTCCAGCGATTTTCCGCGATCTCATCGCCGTGCCCCGTGGGTTGATTCTGGTGACGGGACCGACCGGATCGGGCAAATCCACGACCCTGGCGGCGATGATCGACCATATCAACAAAAACGAATACGGCCATATTCTCACCATTGAAGACCCTATCGAGTTTGTCCACCAGAGTCAGCGTTGCCTGGTCAATCAGCGCGAGGTGCATCGTGATACGCTGGGCTTTACTGAGGCGCTGCGTTCGGCGCTGCGCGAAGACCCGGACATTATTCTGGTAGGCGAAATGCGCGACCGGGAGACGATCAGTCTGGCGCTGACCGCTTCCGAAACCGGACACTTGGTGTTTGGCACCCTGCACACCAGTTCCGCGCCCAAGACCATTGACCGTATCATCGACGTATTTCCGGCGGGCGAGAAACCGATGGTGCGGTCCATGCTGTCGGAATCGTTGCGAGCGGTCATTTCGCAGGCGCTGCTCAAGAAGAAGGGCGGTGGCCGGATGGCGGTACACGAAATCATGGTCGGTATTCCCGCCATCCGCAATCTGATCCGCGAAGATAAGGTGGCGCAGATGTATTCATCCATTCAAACCGGCGCTTCCCAAGGAATGCAAACGCTCGACCAGGCGCTGCTGGAGCTGGTCAAAAAGGGGGCGGTCACCCGTGAGGAAGCCGTCACCTATGCCCAGAACAAAGCATCGTTCAAACAGCAGATGGGGTGATTGGGGCGCGTCAGGGGTCAGAGCGCAAGGCTGACCTTACCCGGCCGGGTACGCTGATAAACAACTCGTCCTTCCAACAGGGTATGCGTCACCTGCCCCGGCAACACCCAACCGATAAACGGGCTATTTTGCCCACGACTGCGCAGGTAAGCAGACTCCAGCAAACCCTCCATCTCGGCGTCGAATATGCAGACATCGGCGGTTGCGCCGACGCCGAGATGGCCACGGTCCAGCCCCAGAATCTGCGCCGGGCCGCAGGTCAGCCGTTCAATAACGGTCATCAGTGGCAACACACCCGCCTGCGCCAGATGCAGGCTTAACGACAGCAGGGTGTCCAACCCGGAGATGCCCGGCTCGGTATCGCCAAAGGGCGCCTGTTTAGCGTCGGGTTCATGCGGCTGATGATCTGAACAGATCGCGCTCAATGCGCCGCTGGCCAGGCCGGCCCGCAACGCATCCTTGTCGCGCAACCCGCGCAGTGGTGGGCGAACATGGCAGCGGCTGTCAAAGCCGACCAGATCCATATCGGTCAGATGCAGGGAGTGAACCGCCACGTCGGCGCTCACCGGTAATCCCTCGGCGCGGGCGCGGGCAATCAACTCCACCGAGCGAGCGCTGGACAGCCGGCCAAAGTGAACCCGCACGCCCAGATCGCGCACCAGCTCCAAATCCCGGGCGATCATGCCGGTTTCCGCCGCTGCCGGGACGCCGGGCAAGCCCATCCGCGTGGCCACTTGACCCTCATGAGCGAGACCGTGGCCAAGTTCAGGATCAACAGGCGTCAGAAAAACCGTCAAGTTGAACGTGGCGGCGTATTCCAGCGCCCGTCGCAACACCCGGGTATTGACGATGGGCCGACCGCCGTCGCTGACGCCCACACAGCCGGACTCTTTCAATGCGGCCATTTCCGCCAGACGCTCGCCGCGTAAACGATGGGTCAAGGCGCCCAGAGCCAACACCCGGGCCTGACCCGCTGCTTTGGCGCGGCGGCGAATCCATTCAATGACCGCCGGTTCATCAATCGGCGGGTCCGTGTCGGGCGGACAGACCAGCGTCGTAATCCCCCCTCCGGCAGCGGCGGCGGTTTCACTGGCAATCGTCGCCTTGTATTCCTGACCCGGCTCCCGCAAGCGGGCGCACAGATCGATCAAACCAGGGCAAACGACCTGGCGGCGGGCATCAATGACTTGTTCCGGGATAAAGCCGGCGGGCGCTTGGCCTAGGCCGGCGATTTTGTCGTCGGCAATGAACAAGTCAGCAACCCGATCGGTGCGATGGGTCGGGTCGATCACCCGGCCGCCTTGAATAACGATCCGCATCAGGCGTCCTCCCCGGCAGACCGGGCCTGATAGCCCAGCGTAATGGACATGATCGCCATGCGCACCGCGATACCGTTGGTCACCTGTTCCAAAATCACCGAGCGCGGCCCGTCGGCCACTCGCGAATCGATTTCCACACCGCGATTGATAGGGCCAGGATGCATGACCATCGCATCGGGATGAGCCAGCGCCAGCCGCTCTTCGGTCAAGCCGTATTGTTGGAAAAATTCCTGTTCCGAGGGTAATAACGCGCCTTCCATACGCTCCCGCTGCAGGCGCAACATGACCACGACATCGACATCGCGCAGACCCTCCCGCAGCCGGTGAAATACCTGCACCCCCAGATTTTCCACCTGGGTGGGCAACAGAGTACGGGGCGCAATAACCCGGAGATCGCCCGTGCCGAGAATGCTCAGGGCATGGATCAGCGAACGGGCCACCCGCGAATGCAGGATGTCGCCAACGATAGCGACCCGCAAATTGGGAAAATCCGGCTTATGGCGGCGAATAGTGAACACGTCCAGCATGGCTTGGGTGGGATGGGCGTGGCGACCATCGCCTGCATTGAGGACGGCGATATGCGGCTTGACATGGCGCGCGATGAATTCCGCCGCGCCGCTTTGTTGATGGCGCACCACAAACATGTCGCATTGCATGGCTTCGATGTTGCGCAACGTATCGAGCAGGCTTTCGCCCTTCACCGCTGAAGAGGTGGCGATGTTCAGGGTCAGCACGTCCGCCGACAACCGCTTGGCCGCCAACTCAAAGGTGGTGCGCGTGCGCGTACTGGCTTCGAAAAACAGATTAACTACGGTCTTACCGTGCAGGGTTGGCAACTTCTTGACCCGCCGCTCGGCGACGCCATGCAACGATTCGGCGGTATCGAGAATATCCGTCAGATGGCGACGAGTCAGCCCTTCAACGGTCAGAAAATGCCGCAGACGGCCTTGAGGATCAAGTTGGATGGACAGGGCGCTCATGGTGCGGTCTGAATGAGGAGTTGCAGGGCGTCAGGACCGATCAACTGGACATGGTGGCCTGCGGGCAGTTCCAGGCGGGCGCCCACGACATGGGCTTCAATCGGCAGTTCCCGGCCACCCCGGTCAACCAGCGCGGCCAGCAACACCGAAGCTGGGCGACCATAGTCAAACAATTCATTCAAAGCGGCGCGGATGGTGCGACCCGTGTATAGCACATCGTCGATCAGGATCAGATGGCGGCCGTCCACATCGAACGATAATTCCGAAGGACGAACTTGTGGATTAACCCCGATCCGGCTGAAGTCGTCACGATAAAAAGAGATGTCCAGCCGACCCAGCGGGGTCGTCACGCCAAGCTGCTGGTGCAGACGCTCAGCCACCCAGACACCGCCGGTATGAATGCCGACCAGCGCCGGATCGGCAATGCCGCGCCGGACCAGCAACTCGCGCAGTTGTCCGGCCATCGCTTCAATCAGGAATTCGGCGTCGCGCATGGAAATTTCCTCTGAACCCCTTCAAAGGGGAGATTGAGCCAATGTTTGGTTAAACCAGCTTTCTAAAATAACCGCTGCGGCTTGGTCGTCCAGTGGAGCACGCCCTTTTCGGCGGCGACGGCCGGCTTGAAATTGGCGTTGTTCCGCTTCCCAGGAAGATAGCCGCTCGTCAATCGTCGCCACTGGCAGACGGAACCGCCCCTGCAGTTGACGACTGAAGCGCAGCGCCGCTTCGGTGATCGCATGGGCCGTCTCATCCGCATGACGCGAAACACCCACCACGAGTCCGTCCGGTCGCCATTCAGCGATCAACCGAGCGATCGCATCCCAATACGGCTCACGGGTCGGCAGAATGCACAGTGGACGCGCCGAGCCGGTCATGGCGCCGCCCACGGCGACGCCGATGCGCCGCTGGCCCACATCGAAACCGAGGGCGATTCGCCAACAGGGAAAATCACGGGGCGATGAGGCAGTAGAGGTCGAGTCCGGCTCGCGCTCAGGCGTGGCCGACATGGGAGGACAACAGGTTTAGATCGATGCCCAGCAAGGCGGCGGCGGCCAGCCAGCGCCGGTTACTGGGCGTATCGAACAGAAGGTTGAAATCGAAGGGGCTCGATAACCAGGCATTGTCGGCCAACTCCTGTTCCAGTTGACCAGGTCCCCAACCCGCGTAGCCCAAGGCGACCAATAAATGCGCTGGACCTTGGCCACACGCCACAGCTTGCAGGATATCGCGGGAGGTGGTGATCCCGATATCGTCGGTTACGTGCAGGGTGGCGTCCCAGTGACCGACTGGATTGTGCAGGACAAAGCCCTGCTCCGGTTGCACTGGCCCCCCATGATAAACCGGGATTTGGGCAATTTCAGGCCGGTCGCTGCTGAGATTCAAGTGCTCCAACAGTTGGCTGAGCGTCAAATTTAGCGGGCGATTGATGACCAGCCCCAGCGCGCCATTGGCGTTATGTTCGGAGATGTAGGTGACAGTCTGAAAAAAGTTTGGATCGGCCAGCGTGGGCATGGCGATCAGAAACTGGTGGCTCAAATAGGTCGGTTCGATCATGCACATAGTATCGGAATTCAGGCCGCCCTTGACAAGCCATGCGCTGGAAAGCCAGGCTCCCTCAACGCGCTCGCACCCGGCCGCCGGGATCGAAACGCCAGGGCGCTTCAATGCGTAGAACATCCACTTGCTGGCGCAAGTCGGGCGAAAAGGGTGGATAGGGCGCGGCTAATTCGACAATGCGTCGAGCCGCCTGATCCAGTTCAGGATGACCTGAAGAGCGAACCACCCGCACCTCCTGCAAACGCCCTTCTGCCTGGATCACCACCTCCAGCAACGGCCCAGCGCTCGTGTTCAATCGCCGGGCGACGTCGGGAAAGTTCATTTCCCCCACGCGCATAACCTTACGCGCCCAGTCAGCGGCATAAAACCCTGCTGCTGACCGGGTATCGGTCAGACTGACTCGCTGGACGCGAACGCCCGCCGATTTTTTACGTTGCTGCTCAATATCCAGGCTGGCGATCTGACCTAGCAGCGCCGTGCTATCCAATCGACCCGGCGCTGGGATAACCCTCCTTTCCACACTTTCTAAACGACGGGTCACCGGTGGCGCGGTGGGTTTTGGCCGCGTAACAGGTGTGACCGGTGCAGTCAATTTCGGCGTCGGGTCATGATCAGCGCCAGGTTTGGATTGGGAACCCGGTTTGGGTAGAAGTTTCGGCGCTGGTTTAGTCACTGGCTCAGGAGGTGGTTTCGACGCAGATTTAATCACCGGCTTGGGAGACGCTGGTTTAGTCACTGACTCAGCGGGTGGTTTCGACGCAGATTTGATCAACGGTTTGGAAATTGCTGGCTTTAGATCGGGTGGGTGGGCCGACTCCAGAACAGCGGTTTTCGGCAGGAACGGCTTGGGTTGTGTGGGCGGCAACCATTCCATCAACGCCGGTTCCGTCGGCGGCGCCATCAACACCGGCTCTGGCAAAGCCCGTCGTATCTCGAACTGTGGCGACGCGGGCCGCTGGAATGATCGCCACCCGTCTACTGACACGCCGAATAACAACGCGGCGTGCAGGCCGATCGCCAACAGCAGCGCCAACGCCAGTCGGCCCTGATCAGAGAAATCGCCGCTGGCTCTCACCTTATGCCTCCACGCCAGTCGGCGCTACAACCGCCGTTCAATCGCCGCCATCAAATCATCGCCAATATTCAACCCGAACTGCGCATCCAGTTCCCTGGCGCAGGTTGGACTGGTCACGTTAATTTCGGTCAAATAATCGCCGATGACATCAAGACCGACGAATAATAATCCCATCTCTCGCAGCGTTGGCGCTACTTGCCCGCAAATCCAGCGATCATGTTCGCTCAGCGGCACGCCCTCACCGCGTCCACCTGCCGCCAAATTGGCCCGGGTCTCGCCTGCCTGCGGAATTCGCGCCAGGGCGTAGGGTATTGGCTCACCGTCGATCAGCAGAATACGCTTGTCGCCAGCGACGATTTCCGGCACATAGCGTTGCGCCATAGTCAATCGCCGCCCATGCCCGGTCAAAGTTTCCAAAATCACGTTCAGGTTAGGATCACCCTCCCGCAACCGGAACACCGACGCGCCGCCCATGCCATCCAGCGGCTTGACCACGATATCGGCCTGCTCACCCAGAAAGGCTTTGAGTTGCTCCGATTGCCGGCTAACCAAAGTTGGTGGACCGCATTGGGGAAAATGCAACGCGAACAACTTTTCATTGGCGTCGCGCAGACTGCGCGGCTTATTCACCACTAGAACGCCGGTCTGTTCCGCCAGTTCCAGCAAATAGGTGGTGTAAATGTATTCCATGTCGAATGGTGGGTCCTTGCGCATCAGGATCACGTCCAGTTCCGCCAGCGGCAACTCTCGTTCGTGGTGAAACGCAAACCAGCCACTTTTATCATCTCGAACACTCAACAACCGGGAGCGCCCGAACGCCTCGCGACCCCGGGCATACAGATCAGCCTGTTCAAAATAATGCAACTCCCAGCCACGCGCCTGGGCAGCCAGCAACATGGCAAACGTCGTATCTTTCTTGATCGTGATCGTGGTGATGGGGTCCATCACTACCCCGAGTTTGAGTGTCATGGTTCTCTGTCCGTCAGGTTGCGGGGAGTTCGCTCCGGAAATCCGGCGCAATGATCGAATGGCGATCATTAGCGAAGCATTACTGATTTCCTCATAGCATCGTAATGAGTAGTATGCTAAATATTGTGTCAAAGAAATCTATCCTCATATTGTGTTTGAACACACATCTGGGGAAATAACCAACAAGAGTATCAAATCTCCTTTGCACTCGACGCAAGCAAAGCGACCCGATTCCCAGTCCGAGAGGATAGCGATGTGGCAGATGCGGCAATAATTTCCCCGGCGGCGTCCGCTTCGTCGCATCCTTTTGACGTGTTGCTACGCCTCGACCAGCGCATTCGCGAGCGAACGCCGGTCAGGGAAACCGGCGCACAATTATCGGAGATTCGTGGACGGCTAGCGTTACGCCTCGCGACCTGGAACCTGCTACTCTCTATGGATGACGTAGCTGAAATTATCCCAGTGCCCCGCACCATCACCCGGGTCCCCGGAGTCAAGCGCTGGTTGTTGGGGATCGCCAATCTGCGCGGCAAGGTGATTTCGGTTTCAGATTTGCGGGACTTTCTAATCGACCTGCCGACCACGCGGCTGCCAGGTAGCCAGATCGTCGTATTACGCTCCGGCGAGTGGGATTATGGCCTGCTGGTGGATGAAATTATTGGCATGAGACACTTCGGACCGCAACATCGACTGCCCTCGCTAGACGGGCTGGAAGCGAATCTGCGCCCTTATGTGATCGAGGCGTTTCTCAACGAGAGTCTGAAATGGTTAGTGTTCAACACCGGCAAGCTATTGTCGGATGATCGGTTTCTGAATGCTGCCAGTTAGGTGGCAAAAACGATGAGAACCGGTTTTTTGGGTAGTCTCCCCGTCGGAAGCACAGATGGGGCCACGGGATTTTGTGCGATGAGAAATAGCAATGCGTAACTCGCAAGACACTTCAACATTAAAAAACTTTTCTGGCGCCTATCTGGGTCTACTGATCGCACTGGTGTTATCTGTTGTGCTGATGGGCGCTATTTTCATTCTGCTGGCGCAACAAAGCGCACAGAACGAAATCCAGTTCAACCTGGCCAGTGAACAGCGACTGCTGTCACGCGCCGCCGTGACAGAAGCGCTCGAAGCAGCGCGTGGCAAGGAAAGCGCTTTTGCCCGACTTAAAAATACTCGCGACCGCTTCGAGCAAATTTTGCAGCAACAGCGCAGTAACGGCGCCCCATCGCCGGCGGTGTCACCCGCCTTGGACGAACTGGACAATCACTGGAAACCCATGCGGAGCGAAATTGACCTGATCCTGGCAGGGCGTGAATCAGTAGTGTCGATCAACAATTTCTTGCCACTGCTGGAAAGTTCGTTGACGCAGATGATCACCTTGTCTGACGAGGTCGCAAAAAGTCTGGCCAATAATCGCGTCGATCCCCGGCAGGTCTATCTGGCCACTAATCAATTGTTATTGGGGCAGCGCATCGAAAGCGATCTCAAGCGGATGTTGACCGAAGGTGGCTTAAGCGCCGCCGCCGCCGCCGACCGCTTCAGTCGCAACGTCAATCTGTTTGGTCGAATACTCAAGGGAATGCGCGAAGGTGATTCCCGCATGGGCGTTGAGCGTGTGACTCTTCCAGACAGCGCTGGCAAACTGGCCAATTTGGCCGACCTGTTCAAATCCCTGGAAGCTGAAACTGCCCGGATCGTCGAAAAAGCGCCGGAACTGGTCAAAGTGCAGAATGCCGCACAAGGCGTGACCGACAAGGGAGACACCCTGCTGGAAGGGTCTACCCGGCTGCTGAACGCCTACGCCGCCCAAAGTCGCCAGGTTGATCTTTTCGGCATCCCGCTCAGCTATCCAATCGCCTACATTTTCGGAGCTATCGCCCTGATCCTGCTGTTTATCCTGTTGTACGCACAGAGCCATAGAAGCCGTGAGCAGATCGTCGACGCTGAACAACGCAAACAGGAAACCGAGGAGCAGAACCGCCGGAACCAGGACGCCATCCTGCGGCTGCTGGATGAACTGGGCAACCTGGCCGAGGGCGATCTAACGGTGCAGGCCAGCGTGACTGAGGATATCACTGGCGCCATCGCCGACTCGGTCAACTACGCCATCGAAGCCCTGCGCGACCTAGTGTCGACGATCAACAACACTTCCGGGTTAGTCGCTGCCGCTGTACAGGAAACCAGCGCCATTGCTGACCGGCTGGCCAAATCCAGCGAGATTCAGGCCCGGCAGATTGAAAACGCTAGCGCCACAGTCATGCAAATGGCGCAATCCATGGACGATGTGTCTTCCAAAACCGCCTCCTCCGCTGAGGTCGCCGAAAAATCCGTTGGCATCGCCCACGAAGGTGGCGACCGAGTCCGGCGCACCATCAACGGGATGAACGCCATCCGTGAACACATCCAGGATACCTCCAAGCGCATCAAGCGGCTGGGCGAATCCTCACAGGAGATCGGCGATATCGTGGCGCTGATCAACGATATCGCCGACCAGACGAATATCCTGGCGCTGAACGCAGCGATTCAGGCTTCAGCAGCGGGCGAAGCCGGACGCGGTTTTGCCGTGGTCGCTGACGAGGTGCAACGGTTAGCCGAGCGCTCCAGCAACGCCACCAAGCGCATCGAAACTTTGGTCAAGACCATTCAGGCGGACACTAACGAAGCGGTGATCTCGATGGAAAAGAGCACCAGCGAAGTCGTCAGCGGCGCCGGCCTGGCGGAAAAAGCGGGCGAGGCTCTCGAAGAGATCGAAAAAGTGTCCGCCAAACTCGCCGAGCTGATCGACGAAATTTCCAAATCTGCCGGCCGAGTGTCAGAGATGGCCTCGCGGGTGTCGAGCGCGATGATCTCTATCAACGAAATTACCGGCCAAACCGCTGAGAGCAGCGTGGCCACTGCTTCGGCCATTGGCAAGCTGAATCAACTGGCACAGGAACTACGCCAGTCAGTGGCGGGCTTCCGGCTACCCGATTGAGTGTGCTGGTGTGACTGGATGGCGCCAGAACCTGTTGGGCAACGATGGACCAGACGGGTGTTTCGCGGGGGAAAGATAGCGTGGCAACATCGCGTCGTATCACCGATAACCCATTGATTTTTCTCAGGGATGATCTGCTGCTGGCTCTCCAGCGGATCCAGATCGATCTGGATGTCCGCGATGAGGGACCGGCAGACCACCCGGATGCTCTGGAAGCGACGGTCGACGCCATCAACCAGATCCGCAATCCTCTGGCGTTGCTGGAACACGCGGAAGCCGTCACCCTGCTGGACGAAATGCGCGTCACGGTCCAGGAAAGGGCGCGCAGCACATTCCCACATCTGGATTCCGGGCTGTTGCAACAGGCGGTTCAACAATTAACGCTCTACCTGGAAGACTATCTGTCTCCAGGTAACCGGCAAGCCGATTCGAGCTTGTTGGTGGAAACGGCGCTGGCCTTGCGTCAGGCCCGTCAGAACGGTGCTGCGGCGCCAGCCGCTGATCTGCAAGAGCCCTCCATGCGATTACGCAACGTCCGCGAGGTTCTGGAGCAACTCCAGCGAACCATCACTGAAAAAGTAGAAAAAGCGCCTGATGAGGCCGCGTCTTGGAAAGCGTTGCAGAACGATCTACCTCTTCTACGCGATTTAATCGCCGAGCGGGGCTGGAGCCGTGCGACACAAACCCTTGACCGGCTGAACCGAATCATCAACACCCTCGCAGAGGGCGGCGCGGAGCATTACGGGGTGCTGGTCAGCGGCGTTTGCGCCGAAACCCTGTCCAACTTGGGCTATTCACTGGAATCGCTGGGCAATGGCGTTCCAGCGGCGGCGACCGTGCTAGGCAATGCTGAGGCGCAGTTGGCGCAACTGGACACGCTGCTCGGGTTGCCCACTGAGCTGAGCGCGGTTCCCGCCTTCTCGCAGCCTGCAACGCCCGCCCTGAACAAGACGATCGACCTGCCCGATTTGCCAAGGTTCGAAGCGCCGAGCGCTGCGCTATCAGAGCCATCGCCAGATTCAGCACAGTCCCCTTTGGCGACTAATCTGCAATTTCAGGACTTCACCCTGCCTGATCGATCCGCTGGGGAGACGCTGATTCCCGTTATGGACACGGTGGATCCGGCGTTGCTTGAAAAATCCATCCAGGAGACGCCGGATTTGACTTTGCCTTCGCTTGAAGAATCGCTAGAAGCCGTCGAGGCCAGCGCGGACAACTGGACCAGCCTGATTGGACTGGACGCCGCCGACCCGGAATTCGCCGAGATTTTCCTTGAGGAGGCGCGTGGCGAACTCCAGGTGATTCGGGAACAATTGGTTTTTTGGCGAAACGACTTAGCGGACCGCCAACCGTTGACAACCATTCGCCGGGCATTCCACACCCTCAAAGGCAGTGGGCGCATGGTCAAAGCCCTGGTCATCGGCGATTTCGCCTGGGAATTCGAGAAACTGCTGAATCAGGTGCTGGATGACCGTCTGCCGGCGAGCCCGGAGATCGTCAATGCTGTGGCAGCGGCTGTCGAAGCTCTGGCACCGCTGGTAGGAGAGGTACCGCTACAGGGCGGTGAACTGGAGACGCTGGCGGCCTTGACGGCGCGGGCGCAGGCGATACCACAAGGGCAGCCGCTGGCTGCATCGGAATCGGCGCCAGCCACTGCGCCAGAATGGCTCGAACCGGCCACCGCAGTTGAACCGGAACTCCGGATAGCCCCCTCCGTCCGCTTCATCACGCCGGATGTGGATGCAGAGTTCGTCGAAGTCTTTCTCGAGGAAGCCAGCGGCGAACTGGCGGTGATTCGCGAACATCTGGCGATCTGGCGGGAGAATTTCGAGGATCGCCACGAAATGACCACTCTGCGTCGGGCGTTCCACACCCTCAAAGGTAGCGGGCGCGTGGTCGGCGCGACGATGATCGGTGATTTCGCCTGGTGTTTCGAAAATCTGTTGAATCAGGCGCTGAACGGTACCGTACCCGCTACCCCGGCAATGGCTGACTTGCTTGCTGAAGCGACTGCTGCGCTGGAAGCGCTGCTCGGTGACAAGGCGCTCGCCGATGAAGCGCTACTGCTACTGCCAGGCTTGACCGCCCGTGCCGAGGCGCTGCTACACGTATCAGCCATCGTTACGCCGTCGCCAGTCGAGGCGTCCATGGAAGCGGAAGCCTTGCCCGAACCGGCCACTCTTGAGGCGCTGATGCCCGAACCGCCTGCTGTCGAAGGGGCTATGCCCATCGAGACGGTGATTCCAGAACCGGTACTGGCCCCGTCATTCGACGTAGAGCTGGCGCAGGCTTTCCAATACGAAGCGAACGAGATACTTGACGCCAGCGACGCTATTCTGCAGCAGTTGGGTGCTGAACCGGATAACATCGGATTGCTGAACGATTTGCGCCGGGGTATGCACACCCTGAAGGGCAGTTCGCGGATGACCGGCCTCATGACGGTCGGCGATCTGGCCCATGCCGCCGAATCGGTGCTGGATGCGCTGGGTAAGGAGCTGGGCCAGGCAACGCCCACCGTGCTGGACACCCTGCAACAAACCCTGGATCGTTTGAACCAGATGTTGGTGGAAGCCGCCAGTGGGGTGAATCCAGCGGCGGCAACCGACCTGATCCGCGATCTGCATCGACTAGCCGACACCGTCACTGCGGGCGAACGGGTCGAACCTCGGCCAATGGGCGTCCCCGAATCCACCGCGATCATCACGGAACCCACTTCGTTCCGAACCATGACCGAACTGGATCAGGAACTGACGCAGGTTTTCCAGATCGAAGCGGGCGAAATTCTCGATTCCAGCGACACCATTCTGCAACAGTGGCGGGCCGAGCCGGCCAATGTTGAATTGCTAAATGACCTGCGCCGCGAAATGCATACCCTCAAGGGGAGTTCGCGGATGGCCGGATTTATGACAGTCGGTGATGTAGCTCATGCCGCCGAGGCCGTGCTGGATGCGCTGAGCAAGGGTGCTTTGCAGGTATCCGGGCCGGTGCTGGATAAAGTGCAGGGCGCCCTGGATCACCTGCACCAGATGCTGGCCGGAATCCTTAATGGCGAGCAACCGGCGGCGCGCCCCGAACTGATCAATGCATTGCATGGCGTGCTGGGTGACAAGCTGGCCGAGCGGCAGGTCGCAACAGTCCCGGCCGCCGCAATGCCCACCGTGCGCGCTGTGGAAAAAGTGGCCCCAGCCGCTGCGCCAGCCGATGCAATCCGCGTCAGCGCTGCACTGCTGAATACCTTGGTCAATCAAATGGGCGAAAGCAGCATCTTCCGCGCCCGCATCGATCAAGGCGTCAGCGCCATGGGTAATAACCTGAACGACCTAGAGCAGACCATCTCCCGCTTGCGTCGCCAGGTGACCCATCTGGCCACCCAATCCGAGGCGCGCATCCAGTCACGACAGGATCAGGGCGCCAAAACGCATCAGCAAGAATTCGATCCTCTGGAACTGGATCGTTTCACCGAATTGCAACAAGTCAGCCGGTCATTGATGGAAATCGCTGATGACCTGGGCAATATCGGCAACACGCTCGGCGAACATGCCCACGAGATCACCGCACTGCTCGATCAGCAGGGCAAGGTGAACAAGGAAATCCAGCAAGGGTTAATGCACACCGGCATGGTCCGTTTTGGCAGCATCATTCCCCGGTTGCGCCGGGTGGTGCGGCAAGCGTCCCAGGATATGGGCAAGCGGGCTGAACTGCTGGTTGGTGGCGAGGAAGCGGAAGTCGACCGCACAGTGCTGGAAAGCATGTTGGCGCCGCTGGAGCACATGCTGCGCAATTCCCTCGCGCACGGGATCGAAACGCCGGAGCAACGCCGGGCGGCGGGTAAGTCGGAGATTGGCACCGTCGCACTGAGCCTGCGCCGGGAAGGTGCGGAATTGGTGCTGGAATTGAGCGATGACGGCGCAGGACTCAATTTCGCTGCGATCCGCGCCAAGGGAGAAGAAAAGGGGTTGCTGTTGCCAGGACAGCCGGCAACCTCGGAAGAGCTGATTGCGCTGTTGTTGCGTCCCGGCTTTTCCACAGCCGCAGCGGTAACCCAGGTTGCCGGTCGCGGCGTCGGCATGGATGTGGTCAATGAAGCCATCCGCGCCATGCGCGGCGCACTATTGATTCAAACCGATGTCGGTAACGGTACCCGCTTCATCATCCGGTTGCCCTTCTCGCTGGCGGTGACACAGGCGCTGTTGGTGCAGGCTGGCGAGGGCGTGTTCGCTATTCCGCTGCTCAGCATCGAGGTCGTCACCCGACTCAAGGAAAGCGAGTTCCATGCCTATCTGGCCAGCGAGCAGGTGCTGCATCAATACAGCGACCGCCATTATCCCGTGCATAACCTCGGTATTCTGGTCAGTAGCGAGCATGTCCTGCCCTTTGAAGAAGTCAAGGATCGTCGGCCGCCGGCGCTGCTGTTCCGCAGTGCGGAAGCCAGCGCCGCCCTACAGGTCGAAGCGGTCATGGGCAACAAGGAAATCATCGTCAAGCCGATCAGCCCCCAGTTCAAGGGGGTACCCGGTATTTCTGGCGCGACCGTGCTGGGCGATGGCCGGGTGGTGGTGGTGCTGGAACTGGCGGCGTTAGTCCGTAATATCGGTTCCCAGCGCCAAAAGCAGATAGAAAGCCGCGCGCTGCGGGCGGCGCGCCAGGATACCCACCCGGAACAGCTCAATATCATGGTCATCGACGACTCGATCACCATGCGCAAGGTCACCGCACGCATTCTGGAGCGTCACAACATCCACGCCATCACCGCCAAGGATGGTCTGGATGCGGTGGCTATGCTGCAAACTCAAGTGCCTGATCTGGCGATCCTGGATATCGAAATGCCGCGAATGGACGGCTTTGAGGTGATTGCTCATGTCCGCAATCAAACACACCTTCGGCATTTACCGATTATCATGGTGACCTCTCGCAGTGGCGAAAAACACCGCGAACGCGCCATGCATCTGGGGGCGAACGACTATCTAACCAAACCTTATCAGGAAGATCAGTTGATAGAGTCGATTCGCAACATCCTTGGCGAACGTGCGCTGGATTTGATGACCTGACCACATCCGACACCTCAAAATGAACGCTCCCTCAAACCTCCGTTGCCTGCTGATCACGGTTCAGGGCGGGCAGGTGATCTTGCCCAACAGCCTCGTCGTCGAAGTGCTGCCCTTCGCTACTCCATTGCGTATCGAAGCAGCCCCTCACTGGGTAGTGGGCGCCATGTTATGGCATAACCTGACCACCCCCCTGATCAGCCTGGGACGGTGGCTCTTTGGGGTAGGGCCAGACGCCGACATCAACTCCCGGATCATCATCGTCAATACCTTGGGCGCTGATCCCCGCCTGCCGCGCTTCGGCATTCTGGGCACCGCCGCGCCGCGCCCACTGAACCTGCAACGCCAGGATATCGATCAGGATCCAGAAGTCACTGAAGCTGAGCGGCGACGGCCGGGTATCCTGAGTTGGGCGCGCTGCCAGGATCAGCCGGTACTGATTCCCGATATAGACGCCATTGAAGCCGTATTGCGACCGCTGGCGCGGCGGACCTGATCCGTGCGGAGCGACCGTCTGACGTTTCCATGCGCTTAAGCAAAATCAAACTGGCAGGGTTCAAGTCGTTTGTGGACCCGACGGTGCTGCATTTGCCTGGTAATCTGGTGGGCGTGGTGGGTCCCAATGGTTGCGGCAAGTCCAATATCATCGACGCCGTGCGCTGGGTCATGGGCGAAAGCTCGGCCCGGAGCCTGCGTGGTGAGACGATGAGCGATGTGATCTTCAACGGTTCGGCCAGCCGCAAACCGGTCGGCCAGGCGTCCATCGAACTGGTGTTCGACAACAGCCAGGGCCGGCTGGGCGGTCCCTGGGCCAGCTATGGCGAAATTGCCATTCGGCGCCTGGTGGGGCGCGATAGCCAGTCCAGCTATTTTCTGAACGGCAGTCGCTGCCGACGCCGCGACATCGCCGATATTTTCCTGGGCACCGGGTTGGGACCACGCAGTTACGCCATTATCGAGCAGGGCATGATTTCGCGGGTGGTTGACGCCCGTCCAGACGATTTGCGGCTGTTTTTGGAAGAGGCCGCCGGCATCTCCCGATACAAGGAGCGCCGCCGCGAGACCGAAACCCGCATCCGCCATACCCGGGAGAATCTTGATCGGCTCAATGACGTGCGCGAAGAATTGAACCGGCAACTGCAACACTTGCAACGCCAGGCCCGGGCTGCCGAGCAGTATCGCGATTATCGCACTGAAGAACGCCGGTTGCGGGCGGAATTGCTGACCCTGCGCTGGCGGGCTCTGCAAGGCGCAATACTCGATCACGAGCAGGCCGTGCGCCACCACGAAACCGCCTTGGATGCCCTGTGCGCCGAGCAACGCCGGTTGGAGGCGCTGCTGGAAAAGGGCCGGGGACAGCGCGCGGATTTCAACGAGGCGTTCAACGCCACCCAGGGGCGCTACTACCAAGCCGGCGCAGAAATCAGCCGGCTTGAGCAGTACCTGCAGCATCAGCGGGAATTGCAGCGCCGACGCGACGAGGATTGGCAGCAGACGCTGCTGGCGCTCGAACAGGTCGAAGCGCAATGGCGGCTCGACCGGGAACAGCGTGACGAGTTGGCAGCGACTCTGTTGGAGGTGGAACCAGAAGCTATCCGGTTGCTAACCGACGAAACCGCCGCAGGTGCAGAATTATCAGTCGCCGAAGCCGCGTTGCGCGAAGGTCAACGTGACTGGGAAGACTTCAATCGGCGCACCGGCGAGATCCAGCAACGGATCGAAGTGGAGCGTACCCGGATCGAGCACTTGGATCGACAGTTATTGCAGAGCGAGCGTCGGCTGGAACGCCTGCGCTTTGAACAGGAACAACTGGCCGACGCTGATCTTGCAGCAGAGCTGACCGAGTTGCGTGAAGCGGAACAGTTTATTGCCGAGGCGTTGCGCCAGGCCCAGGAGCAACTGGCGCAAACCGAGGCAGCGTTAAACGCCACGCGGGAAACCCGCCAGCAAATCGACCCACCACTACGGGCCATGCAGGAACGGTTGCAGACGGGGCGCGGCCGGCTGGCCTCGCTGCACACCCTACAGGAAGCGGCGCTGGGCCGGCACGAGCGCAGTGTGAATGACTGGCTGCACACACAGGGTTTGGCCAACGCGCCGCGCCTGGCGGAACGGCTGGAGGTAGAGTCCGGTTGGGAGGTCGCAGTAGAAGCGACGCTAACCGGCTGGTTGGACGCGATCTGCGTGCCTGGCCTCGAAGAACCGGCTCATGCCGCACACACCGCTCTGCCCCAAGGTCGGCTGACCCTGTTCGAGCTACCGAATGAACCATCTCCCGGTGTTTCCGCGAATTCGCCGCCTGCAGCAATGTTGCTCGCCCGGGTTCAGGCCCCTTGGCCATTAGCGGGTTTGCTGGATGGGGTGCGAACCACCGCTGATCTCACCGAAGCGCTGGTGAATCGCGCCAGCTTGGGAGAGAACGAAACTTTCATCACCCCGGAGGGGGCCTGGTGTGGGCGCCACTGGGTGCGACTGACCTGCGGCGGCAGCGAAGAAGACAGTGTCCTGGCCCGTGAGCGGGAAATCCGCCAACTGGAAACAGTGCTGGCTGAGGATGTGCTGGAGATTGCACAACGGACGGCGCAACTCAACCAACTGCGTGACCGGCAGCGCGAAATCGAACAGCAACGCCGTGACGAACAACAGATGGTCAACCAGGGCCATCGTGATCAAGCCCGAGCCCAGGCGGAAGTCGATACGGCGCAAGCCCGTTGGGAACAAGTCCGCGCCCGGACCGAGGCGCTGGCCGAGGAACAGGCGGAACTGGCTTTTCAGTGCGAGCAGGATCGAGAACAAGTGCAAATGGCTCGCTTGCGGCTTGCAGAGGCGCTGTTGACCCTGGAGGATCTAAGCGCCGAGCAGGTGGAGCTGAGCGACCGCCGGGCGCGACTACAGGAGGAACACCAGCAATGCCGCATCCGTAATGAAGCGGTGCGGCAGGCGGTGGCGCGGCAGGCGGCTCACTTGGAGACCTTGCGCGTCCAGGTGGCTTCTGTTGACCGGGCGCTGGCGCGCCTCGACCTTCAGCAACGTCAGTTGCAGGAAAGACGCGACCAATTGGCGCTGGAGCGGACGGTGGACAGTGACGAACAGTTGGCAACTGCCGGAGAGGAATTGGCGGGCTGGCTGGAAACCCGGTTGGCAGTGGAGGAGGAATTGAGTGCGGCTCGTCGGCGACTGGAGGCCCAGGACGCCGAACTGGAAGCGGGGGAACAGAGCCGCAATCGCTGTGAGCGGCAAGCTGAAACCCAGCGCCGGCAAATCGAGGAGCAACGGCTGGCGTTAGGTGAGGCGCGGATCAAACAACAAAATCTGCGTGATCAGTTGCAGGAATTGGCGACTACCCCGGAAACAGTGTTGCCAACGCTGCCGGAAACAGCGGTTGAGAGCGACAGACTGGCGCGGCTGGAACAAGTGGAGCAGCGCATCCAGCGACTAGGAGCAATCAATCTGGCCGCCATTGCAGAGTTCACCCAAGCCGCAGAACGCCAACACTATCTCAATGCGCAGCACGCCGATTTGCTGGAAGCGCTGAACACTCTGGAAGACGCCATTCGCAAAATCGACCGGGAAACCCGCGCCCGATTTCGTGAGACCTTTGAACAGGTCAACACTGGATTACAGGAATTATTTCCCCGTCTGTTCGGCGGCGGTCGGGCCCACCTGGAATTGACTGGCGAAGAGGTACTGGACGCTGGGATCGCGATCATGGCCAAGCCGCCCGGTAAGCGCATCGGTTCGATCAGCTTGATGTCCGGCGGCGAGAAGGCGCTTACCGCCATTGCCCTGGTGTTCGCCATCTTTCAGCTCAACCCTGCGCCGTTCTGCCTGCTGGACGAAGTCGACGCCCCGCTGGATGAGGCTAATGTCCGGCGCTTCGGAGCCCTGGTTGAGGATATGGCGACCCGGGTACAGTTTGTCTTCATTACGCACAACAAGGCGACCATGGAAATCGCCCACCATCTGGCGGGTGTCACTATGCAGGAACCGGGTGTGTCGCGGCTGGTCGCCGTGGATGTTGCAGAAGCGGCGCGTTTGGCCGGAGTCAGTTAGGCGAGCGGGTCAGCGCCTCATGATTTCAGTACAAGTCGTAGCCTATCTCATACAATACGCATTGAAACAGGCAAACAATCGGGCTTTCGACTCATGGAAATGCTGGACAAAACGCAATTGCAATGGTTGTTGGCGGGTATTGGAGCCGTCGTCGTCGTCCTGATCTATTTATGGGGCATGCGCGCCCGCATTCAGGACCGTCTTCAGAAAAGCCGGCGGCGATCTGCTAAAAGCAGCGAACCGGCGCTTGGCAGCGCAACCGGGCAAATGTCGGAAGATTTGCTGGTGGACGCGCACGATTTTGGGGAATTGGGCCGGATTACTCCAGAGCATCATCTGGCCGACAAAGTGCTGGTTGATGTGGAAATTCGGCCCATTCCGCGTGAAGAGCCTCCTCCTATCGCCAGGGCCGCTTCATCAGTCGCCAAGGCGACTCCTCAACCCACGCCGATTGTCGTAGAGCCTCCACATGAATCACGCCGGGAACCGGTCATCCCGACACCACCGAAGATCACCGAGGCGCCTTCTCAACCCACGCTGGTTGTCGTGGAGTCCCCGCATGAATCACGCCGGGAACCGGTCATCCCGGCGCCACCGAAAATGACCCTCGCTTTGACCGTCATTGCGCCGCGCGGTCAGTCTTTCAAAGGCCCTGGCATCCAGGCGGCGGCCAGCGTCCTCGGCTTCCAATTTGGCCCCCTGGGTTTGTTCGATTATGGCCAGGATGACAGCGATCCACTCTTCAGCATGGCGCATTTACGCAAGCCCGGTTTGTTTGACCCGCAAACGCTTGATGCGCTGGTGACGCCTGGGCTGTTGTTATTCATGAGCCTGCCCGGCCCACTCGAAGAAATGAAAGCGCTGGATCAGTTGGTAGTGACTGCGGATCAGCTTGCGCAGAAACTGGGAGGCATGATTTGTGACGAGCGCCGTAATCGATTGACCAATCAGGGACTCCTGCACCTGCGCGGCAAAGTCGCCGAATTCCAGCGACAGCGGCGAATTTGGGCGCAATCGACTGGCTGAGGGATGGGGAAAGACACGATGCCGGCAACTGACTCTTTGCGGACTCGCGCCGCCTGGTTACGCGAGCAACTGAACAAACACAACACCCTTTACTACGTCCTGGATCAGCCGGAAATTCCCGACGCCGAGTACGACCGGCTATTTCAGGAATTGCGGGATATTGAAGCCGCGCATCCAGATTGGGTCACGCCCGATTCACCCACCCAGCGGGTGGGCGGCAAACCCCTGGAGGCGTTTGCGCCCGTGCCGCATGTGGTTCCGATGCTGTCGATCCGCACGGAGACCGACGCCAGCGGCGCGGCGGCCTTTGACGCCCAAGTGCGGCGCCGGCTCGAACTGGACAAGAATGCCCCGCCTATTGAATACATGTGTGAACTCAAATTCGATGGTCTGGCCATCAATTTGCGCTACGAAAACGGCATTCTTGTGCAAGCAGCCACACGCGGCGATGGGGAAACCGGCGAAGATGTGACGCAGAACGTGCGCACCATTAAAACCGTACCCCTGCGGCTGTCAGGCGCTACGCCGGAAGTGCTGGAAGTGCGCGGCGAGATTTACATGAGTCGCCCGGATTTTGAGCGCTATAACGCCGCTCAGCGGGCTGCCGGACGGCCTCCGCTGGCCAACCCGCGTAATGGCGCCGCCGGCAGTCTTCGGCAGCTCGATCCGAACCTGACAGCGCAACGACCGTTGTCTTTTTTTGCCTATGGCCTGGGTGAAACGCGAGGCTGGATAGTCCCGCCCACGCACAGCGCTGTTCTTGACGCCCTGGCCACCTGGGGACTGCCAGTCAACAGCGAACGCACCGTGACGCAGGGTGTGGACGGTTTAATCGCATTTCACCGGTCAATTGCCAAAAAACGTGATGCGTTACCCTTCGAGATCGACGGTGTGGTGTACAAGATCAACCGTCTGGATTGGCAACAGCGGCTTTGGCGACAGCAACAACGACAAAATCTCCTGGCTCGCGAGCCGCACTGGGCTATCGCGCATAAATTCCCGCCCCAGGAAGCCCTGACCGTCGTCGAGGCCATCGAAATCCAGGTAGGGCGCACGGGAGCCATGACCCCGGTAGCAAGACTCAAACCGGTGTTCGTCGGCGGCGTGATGGTGACGAATGCGACCTTGCATAACGCCGATGAAGTGGCGCGCAAGGATGTGCGGGTGAGCGACACAGTCATCGTGCGCCGGGCGGGCGACGTGATTCCTGAGGTCGTCAAGGTGATGCTGGAACGCCGCCCCCTGGATGCTCAGCCGTTTATCATGCCGGAAAGCTGTCCGATCTGTGGGTCGCATACCGCCCGCCCGGAAGGAGAGGCGGTCGCTCGCTGTCTCGGTGGGCTGTGTTGCCCCGCCCAGTGCAAAGAGGCCATTGTGCATTTCGCTTCGCGTCGGGCGATGGATATTGCCGGGTTGGGCGACAAACTGGTGGACCAGCTAGTAGACCGGGGTTTAGTGCGCAACCCTGCCGATCTTTACGCCCTGAGTGCGGGAACGTTGGCGGGACTGGAACGGATGGCAACCAAATCGGCGACTCATCTGGTTGAAGCACTAAAGTACAGCAAGAACACCACGCTAACGCGATTTTTGTACGCGCTGGGCATTCGTGAAGTCGGCGTCGCTACCGCCAGCGCGCTGGCGACTCATTTCGGTACGCTGGACGCACTGATGGCGGCTGATGAGGGGCAGTTGCAACAAGCCCCGGATGTTGGTCCGGTAGTCGCCGCCGCCATCCATGCATTTTTTCGGGAGCCGCATAACCAGCAAGTCATCGCCCGATTACGGGCCGCCGGGGTGTGCTGGCCTGGCCCAGTTAACCCGCCGCTTGACCAACCGCTGGCGGGTTTGTCTTTCGTCCTGACGGGGACGCTGGAATCCATGTCTCGCGATGAGGCAACCGAGCGATTGCAGGCGTTGGGTGCGAAGGTTTCCAGCGCAGTTTCGAAAAAAACCCGTTACCTGGTTGCCGGCCGCGATGCGGGCTCCAAACTCGACCAGGCCCACAAACTGGGGGTTGCAGTGCTGGACGAAGCGGAGTTACGAATATTTTTGGGGTTGCACGCAACCACTGCCGGCGCACACCACGAAGCATAAGCGAGCACAGGAATAAAGCAGAGCATAAAAAAACCTCGGCGCAAGGTACGCCAAGGCTTTAATTTTTGGTGGGCCCTGTAGGATTTGAACCTACGACCAAGGGATTATGAGTCCCCTGCTCTAACCGCTGAGCTAAGGGCCCGTAGTTTTTGGATTTTAATCCTTATCCAGCGATGCCGCCAGATACTTCATTCCAGATCCAGAAAACTGCGCAACTGCTCCGAACGATTGGGATGGCGCAACTTGCGTAACGCCTTGGCCTCGATTTGCCGGATGCGTTCGCGGGTGACGTCGAACTGCTTGCCGACTTCCTCCAGTGTATGATCGGTCGGCATATCAATGCCAAATCGCATCCGCAACACCTTAGCCTCACGCGGTGTCAGCGTCGCCAGCACCTCACGGGTCGCCTCGCGCAGACCCTCGACCGTAGCGGCTTCTACCGGCGACATGATGTTGGCGTCCTCAATAAAATCGCCCAGATGCGAATCTTCATCATCGCCAATGGGCGTCTCCATCGAAATGGGTTCCTTGGCGATTTTTAGCACTTTACGTACCTTATCCTCCGGCATCTCCATCCGTCTGGCCAATTCTTCCGGATTCGGTTCGCGGCCCATTTCCTGCAACATCTGCCGGGAAATCCGGTTCAGCTTGTTGATGGTCTCGATCATATGCACCGGAATGCGAATCGTGCGGGCTTGGTCTGCAATCGACCGGGTAATGGCCTGACGAATCCACCAGGTCGCGTAGGTGGAGAACTTGTAGCCACGGCGATATTCGAATTTGTCCACCGCTTTCATTAAGCCAATGTTGCCCTCCTGGATTAAATCCAGGAACTGCAAACCGCGATTGGTGTACTTCTTGGCGATAGAAATGACCAGTCGCAGATTGGCTTCGACCATTTCCTTTTTCGCGCGCCGCGCTTTGGCCTCACCGATGGACATATGGCGGTTGATATCCTTGATTTCATGCACCGACAGTCGCGCTTCACGCTCAATCGCCCGCAACCGCCGTTGCGCCTCCAGCACCTCATCGCGATGTTCTGCTAGCAGGGCTGAATACTTTTTGCTCGCCTGGATCTGTTCATCCACCCAATCGAGCCGGGTTTCATTTTGCGGGAAAGAGGTAATAAAACTTTTGCGCGGCATTTGCGCCTTGCCGACGCAGAGTTGCATCACTTCCCGCTCATGGGTGCGGACCCGTTCAGCCATCGCATGCAGTTTGAAAATCAACTGATCCAGGGTTTTTGGCACCAACCGAAACTGCATAAAACGCTCCCCGAGCTGCTGGCGCAAAACCTGGACATGGGGATGCCGCAAACCCAGCCCGTCCACACTGGCTAAGGTCTGTTCATACAGGGTGCGCAGGTCTGCAAACTGGCGGGCGGTTTCTTCAGGATCAGGGCCACTCTCCACCACAGTGGCCTGCGCTTCCTCTTCTTCCTCATGTTCGTCGTCAACCGGCGCCACAACCTCATCGTCGCTCACTACCGCATCTGGGTCATCCGCAGCGAGCAAAATCTCTTCGTCCGGCAACGGCGGTGCAATTTCCTCAACATCTTTGAACCCGCTGATGACATCAGCCAACCGGGTACCATTTTCGCTGATCGAATCATAGGTGCGCAGCAATTCGCCAACGGTCAACGGATAGCTGGCCAGAGCGGACAGCACCTGACTCATGCCCTCTTCAATCCGCTTGGCGATCTGAATTTCGCCTTCGCGGGTTAGCAGTTCGACCGTTCCCATTTCCCGCATGTACATGCGCACTGGGTCGGTCGTGCGCCCAAATTCGCTGTCCACTGCCGCCAGCGCCGCCGCCGCTTCCTCGGCTACGACGTCATCATCCGCATTGACCGGGTTCTCATTAAGCAACAAGGTCTCGGCGTCGGGCGCGAACTCATGAACTTCGATGCCCATGTCATTGATCATTGCAATGATGTCTTCGATCTGCTCAGGATCGACGATATCATCGGGCAAATGGTCATTCACCTCGGCATAGGTCAGGAAACCCTTCTCCTTGCCTCGGGCGATCAACTTCTTCAATTGAGATTGTTGCTGCTCGCTCATGACCTGTTCACGCAATGGGATAAGTAAAAAACTGGATTAAACAATAGTAGCGTGGAATTACGCTTTTGCAGAAAAGCCTGATTAGACCTTTTTTATCTTGTTGAAGTTCCGTAAAGCTTCCCGCTCTTCAGCGTTCAATGCACTAGGGGCGCCACGCTGTAGCAAAGTGTCCAGCCAGGGCTCCTCCGGGCGGTCGCGCCGCCGCAGATAGTCGAGAATATCGGTAAATTCGGCCTCGAAGCCGAACTGATCCTCGGCCACCTCCGGTTCCGGCGCCCATTGCGCCAGTCGCTCCAGAATCGCCCCCTCTTGGGTATCCCGATAACGCTCCAACAGCGCAGCGGCGCGGAGCTGCGGTTGCCGTTGCAGAATCTCCAGTAAATCGACCAGTAATCTGATCCCCGGCTCGTGGCGTTCTCGCAAGTCTGGATCATCAACAGGCGCGGTTTGCGCCAGTTCCGGTCGGTGCAGCAACAGGGCTATCGCTTTGCGTAGTGGGGTTCGGGTCAGTGGCGCACGACGAGCGGCGATATTCGCCACAGCCGTTGGCGAAAGTGGCTGTAGTCGGGTACGAACCAGTTTCGCATCCCGCTGCAATCGGTCGCCCATCAAATCGCGAAAGTGTCCTTCAGGCAGTTTTTCCAGCAGCGGTCGAGCGAGTTCCGCCATCTTGGCCCGGCCAGCCAGGGTGTTGGGATTCGCCTGGGTACGTAGTTCAGCAAATAGGTAGTCCGCCAGCGGCGTAGCTTGGGTCAATCGCTGCTCGAATGCCGCTTGGCCCTCCTGCCGGACCAGGCTATCCGGGTCTTCGCCCTCCGGCAGAAACAAAAAGCTGATTTGCCGACCATCCCGCAGAAAGGGGAGCGCCGCTTCCAGCGCTCGCCAACCCGCCGCCCGCCCCGCCCGGTCGCCATCGAAGCAAAACACCAGTTCGTCAACCACGCGAAATAGTCGCTCAAGGTGTCCAGCCGTAGTGGCGGTACCCAGCGTGGCGACGACATAGGCGATCCCGTGCTGGGCCAAGGCCACCACATCCAGGTAGCCCTCAACAATCACCAGCCGCTGCAAGCGCTGGCTGTGATCAGCGTGGGCTTCGTATAGGCCATACAGCTCTGACCGCTTGTGGAAGAGCGCGGTTTCCGGGGAGTTGAGATATTTAGGCGGATTATCGTTGTCCAGCGCCCGGCCACCGAAAGCGATCACCCGCCCGCGACGATCGCGGATCGGGAAGATAATCCGGTCGCGGAAGCGATCGCGCAACCGGCTTTGTTCGTCGCGGCTGGCCAGACCGGCATCGACGAGCGAATCAGGTTCTGCTCCGGCTTCACGCAGCGCCCGAACCAGATTTTCCCAACCGGGCGGGGCGTAGCCGATGCCAAAGCGGCCAGCGATTTGGCCCGTTAGACCGCGCTGGCGCAGGTAGTCCACTGCCCGTTGCCGGACCGGATGTTCGCGCAATTGCCGGCGAAAAAAGCGGTCGGCTTGGGCGAGCCATTCCAGGAGACCCCGAGTTGAAGGGTCAGCACTGCCGCCGGTTTTCGGTATCTCCAGACCCGCCAACCGGGCCAATTCCTCGACAGCGTCCAAAAATTCCAGCCGCTCATAGGCCATGAGAAAACCGATAGCGTTACCATGGGCTCCGCAACCGAAACAGTGGTAAAACTGTTTACGGGGACTGACCGAGAAGGAAGGAGTTTTCTCAGCATGGAAGGGGCAACAAGCCATGAAATCATGGCCTGCCCGGCGCAGCGGCGTCCGGGCGTTAATGACCTCGACAAGGTCGACCCGGCTCAGCAATTGATCGAGGAATTCCTGGGGTATGCGTCCAGCCATAGCCCCAAAGCGTAGCTGATAACCGCCAGGATGCTAGCAGTCTGCAAAACCTCACCCCTCACCGCCAGGGTTTATGTTTGAATTTAAAAAAGAAAAATGAATCCCCCCTTCCAGCAGCCCGGAACGGGGATTCAGGCCCAGCCTACATGTTCCGCCGATACTGCCCACCGACTTCGAACAAGGCCGTGGTGATCTGTCCCAGTGAGCAACAACGCACAGCGTCCACCAGCACGGCAAACAGATTTTCGTTGTTGATCGCCGCCTGTTTCAATCGCGCCAGCATCGGGCCGCTGTCTTGGCGGTTCCGCTCCTGGAATTCCCGCAGCCGCCGCAACTGGCTTTGCTTTTCTTCCTCGGTGGAGCGGGCCAATTCGACTTTAATCTGATTCGGATTGGCGTTCGGGTTACGGAAGGTGTTGACGCCGATGATCGGGTAGGAGCCATCGTGTTTGATGGTCTCGTAATACAGCGATTCCTCCTGAATCTTGCCGCGCTGATAGCCGGTTTCCATCGCCCCCAACACGCCGCCGCGCTCGCTGATCCGCTCGAATTCCTGCAACACCGCCTCTTCGACCAAATCGGTTAGCTCATCGATGATGAACGCGCCCTGATTCGGGTTTTCGTTCTTCGCCAGCCCCCATTCCTTGTTGATGATCAACTGCACCGCCATCGCCCGCCGCACCGATTCCTCGGTCGGGGTGGTGATGGCTTCATCGTAGGCGTTGGTGTGCAGCGAATTGCAATTATCGTAAATGGCGATCAACGCCTGCAAGGTGGTGCGAATGTCGTTGAAATCCATTTCCTGGGCGTGCAGCGACCGACCCGAAGTCTGAATGTGATATTTCAGCTTCTGGCTGCGCTCGTTGGCGCCGTACTTGTAGCGCATCGATGTCGCCCAAATCCGCCGCGCCACTCGGCCCATCACCGAATATTCCGGGTCCATGCCGTTGCTGAAGAAGAATGACAGATTCGGCGCGAAATCGTCGATGTGCATCCCTCGCGCTAAATATGCTTCAACGTAGGTGAAGCCATTCGCCAGCGTGAAAGCCAGTTGCGAAATCGGATTGGCTCCCGCTTCGGCGATGTGATAGCCGGAAATGGAGACCGAATAGAAATTCTTGACGGCGTGATGGACGAAATACTCCTGAATGTCGCCCATCATCTTCAAGGCGAATTCGGTGGAGAAGATGCAGGTGTTTTGCCCTTGGTCTTCCTTGAGAATGTCCGCCTGCACCGTACCTCGCACATTTTGCAGTACCCAAGCTTTGATCTTCTCGATCTCGTCGTCAGTCGGCGGGCGATGGTTTTCGCGCTCGAACTTCTCGATCTGCTGATCGAAAGCGGTGTTGAAAAACATCGCCAAGATCATCGGCGCTGGGCCGTTGATGGTCATGGAAATCGAGGTGGTGGGGCAACACACATCGAACCCGGAATACAGCACCTTCAAATCGTCCAGCGTAGCAATGGACACCCCGGAATTGCCGACCTTGCCGTAAATGTCCGGTCGCTCGTCGGGATCGCAGCCGTACAGCGTCACCGAGTCGAAGGCGGTGGACAGCCGGGTCGCTTCCGCGTGCTCGGACAACTTCTTGAAACGGCGGTTAGTGCGGAACGGGTCGCCCTCGCCGGCGAACATCCGGGTTGGGTCCTCGTTCTCGCGCTTGAAGGCGAACACGCCAGCGGTGTACGGGAAGCTGCCCGGCAGATTCTCGCGCATCATCCAGCGCAGTAATTCGCCATGCTCTTCAAAGCCTGGCAAGGCCACCTTAGGAATGCGCGAGCCGGACAGCGAGCGAGTCGTCAACTGGGTGCGGATTTCCTTATGGCGGATTTTCACCACGTACTCGTCGCCGCTATAACTTTCCTTTACCTGCGGCCACATGTCCACCAACTTGCGGGCGTGGGGATCGACCTCCGTTTCGACTCGTTCCAGCAATGGTTGCAGATCGGCGGTCGATTTGCCTTCCACTTCCAGCAGGGCGATAACCGAGCGCAATTGCTGGCGTTGACGAACCCGTTTGACTTGAGTCTCCACTTCCTTGTGATAGCCGCGCACGGTGTCGGCGATTTCCGCCAGATAGCGGGCGCGAGCGGCGGGCACGATCACGGTCTTGCTGGTGGAGGCTTTGCCGTCCGCCGGGCTCAAACGGCCGGGTTCCAGCTTCAATCCCTTGTCGCGCAGCAATTCGACCACACCCTGATACAGCGCAGTCACGCCGTTATCGTTGAAGCGCGCGGCGATGGTGCCGTAGACCATCATCTCATCCGGGGATTGGCCGAACGCCTTGTGGTTGCGCTGCACCTGCTTGCGCACATCGCGCAGCGCGTCTTCCGCACCTTTACGGTCGAACTTGTTGATCGCCACCGCGTCGGCGAAGTCGAGCATGTCGATCTTTTCCAACTGCGATGCAGCGCCGAATTCCGGGGTCATCACGTAAACAGAACGATCCACCAGCGGCACGATGGCGGCGTCACCCTGACCGATGCCGGAGGTTTCGACGATGAGCAAGTCGAAGCCGGCCAGCTTGCAGGCGGCCAGAATGTCGCCCAAGGTTTCGGGGACTTCGCTGCCGGCGGCGCGGGTCGCCAGCGAGCGCATGTACAGGTTGGGACCGGCGATGGCGTTCATGCGGATGCGGTCGCCCAACAGCGCGCCGCCGGTCTTGCGCCGCGACGGGTCGGCGGCGACGACCGCGATTTTCAGCCGGTCGTCTTGATCCAGTCGGAAGCGCCGCACCAACTCATCGGTCAACGAGGATTTACCAGAGCCGCCGGTGCCGGTGATGCCGAGCACCGGAATGACCCTGGTTTTCGCTTCGTCGAGAAGCTGCTGGCGTAGCGCCGGTGTGACTACCTGATTTTCCAGTGCGGTGATCATCCGCGACAGGGACCGCCAGTCGCCAACCTTGATACCGTCCAGGGTTTGGGGGGCGTACTGAGCGGGATCGGTATCGCAGATCGTCAGCATATGATCGATCATGCCCTGCAAGCCCATCGCCTGGCCGTCCTCCGGCGAGAAAATGCGGGTCACGCCGTAGTCGTGCAGCTCACGGATTTCTTCAGAAACAATCACCCCACCGCCACCGCCAAATACCTTGATGTTAGCGCCGCCGCGCTCGCGCAGCAGATCGATCATGTATTTGAAAAACTCGACGTGACCGCCTTGATAGGAACTGATCGCGATACCCTGAGCATCTTCCTGTAGAGCGGCGGTGACGATGTCCTCCACCGAGCGGTTGTGGCCGAGATGGATGACCTCCGCCCCGCTGGCCTGGAGAATGCGGCGCATGATATTGATGGAAGCATCGTGACCGTCAAACAGGCTGGCGGCAGTGACAAAACGAACTTTATAGCGAGGTTGGACCTTGTCAACACCGGACAAGGGTTGGCGAAGCGTACTGAGGACAGCGGACATTAATAATCTCCTCGGGGTAATTTTTAAGTAATCTCACACAAAAACCCAACTCATCAAGATCAAACGGCTCCAGCCGGCTTCTCCGAATTAAGCGTCAGCGGCAAATTATCGATCAGCCGGGCGCGACCCAGCACCGCCGCTGCGAAAATTCGCAAGTCAGCTATGGCGTCCTCTGGAGAAGGACGTTGCAAATCATCCGCTCGACGAATTTCACAATAATCCGGACGAAAACCCGCCGCCGCCAGTCGCGCTTTGGCCGCGTCTTCCAGAATCACATAATCCCGCTCCCCGGCGCGCCATCGTTCTGCGGTGGCCTGCAAGGTGGCGTAGAGCACCGGAGCAACCGCTCGTTGCTCGGGCGATAAATAGCCATTGCGTGAACTCATCGCCAACCCATCCGCTTCCCGCACGGTGGGTATGCCGATAATCTCAATCGGCATATCCAGATCAGCGGCCATCCGCCGAATAATCACCAATTGCTGCCAATCCTTCTCGCCGAACACGGCGACGTCTGGCTGCACCATGTTGAACAGCTTGGCGACCACCGTCGTCACACCGAGAAAATGGGTTGGCCGACTGGCGCCACACAACACGGCCGACAAATCCGGCGTCGTGACATGAGTCATCGCCTCCAGAGGACGCGGATAAACATCGGCAAGGCCCGGTGTGAATAACAAATCCAGTCCGACGGTGGCCAACTGGTGGGAGTCATCCTCCAGGGTGCGGGGATAAGCGGCAAAATCTTCGCTTGGACCAAATTGCAGTGGATTAACGAAAATGCTGGCCACCGTGCGCGACGCCCACTCCCGCGCCCGTTGCGCCAGATGGAGATGGCCCCGATGCAGGTTACCCATGGTCGGCACGAGGGCGATTCGTTCCCCGGCCCGTTTCCAGGCCGCCACCTGGGCGCGCAGTTCAGCGATGGTATGCACCGTTTGCATGGCGTAATCTCCTTCAATATTCAGGCGATACAGTGGTCAGGGCCAGGAAATTCGCCGCTCTTGACCGCCCGGACATAGGCTTCCACCGCAGCTTGCAAGCTATCGCACCCGGTCAGGAAGTTTTTGGAGAACTTGGGCCGGCGTCCTGGGGTAATGCCGAGCATGTCATAGCACACCAGCACCTGGGCGTCGCAACTCGGTCCGGCGCCAATGCCGATCAACGGAATATCCAGCGCCTCGGTGAGCCGCGCCGCCAGCTCCGCCGGGATGCATTCCACCAACGCCACGTCCGCGCCTGCCTCCTGCAAGGCCAGCGCCTCATCGAGAATTTGCCGGGCGGCGGCTTCTTCACGACCCTGCACCTTGTAACCGCCGAGCTTGTGAACGGATTGCGGCAACAAACCCAAATGCGCGCAAACGGGGATACCGTTGCGGCTGAGCTGGCGCACGGTTTCGGCAAGATAGCCGCCACCCTCCAGTTTGACCAGGTGCGCACCACCTTCCTGCATCAGGCGGGCGGCGTTGCGCACCGCTTGCTCAATCGTAGCGTAACTGGCGAACGGCATATCGGCCATCAACAGCGCTGTCTGGCAACCCCGCGCCACCGCCCGGGTGTGGTAGATCATGTCCTCCAGCGTGACCGGCACCGTGGTGTGCTGGCCCTGGATGACCATGCCCAATGAATCACCGACCAGGATAACGTCCACGCCCGCCGCTTCCAGCAACGCAGCGAAACTGGCGTCATAGGCGGTCAGTACGGTGAATTTCTCCCGGGCGCGCTTCATTTTCGCCAAGGTAGTAAGCGTAATCGGTTTACGGGCTGGGGCTGGTTGGTACATAGCGTACTCGGAGTGGAGCCGCGCCAGCGGAGGGCAGGTTACGCGGCGACGGCGGGTTCACGGGAAGAATACGGGGATGGTGCGAATCCGCTTATCGTAACGGGTTAATTTTTGCTGTCCAGCCGGATCAGGGCTAGCGGTGGGCAATTTCTGAGTAATTCAGTCAACACACCCAATCCGGGAATCGTCAGATCCGGGGCAATGTCATATAAAGGATACAATACGAAGGCGCGTTCGTGCAAGCGAGGATGCGGCAGGATCAACCATGGATCGTTGCGGCAGGTTCTGCCGTACAGCAAAATGTCCAGATCGAGGGTGCGGGGTCCCCAGCGCACGATGCGTACCCGACCGTGTCGAGCCTCTATCCCCTGGAGAGCGCTCAACAGTTCGTTCGCACTCAGCGTTGTGTCCAGCGCAGCGACCGCGTTGAGATAGTCAGATTGATCGGGAGGCCCCCCCACCGGGGCGGTGCAATACAGCGGCGAACAGGCAATCAATTGGCTGGCCGGCAGTTCAGCCAGCGCCTGAAACGCCTGCTGAACTTGCACCGCAGGGTCGTTCAGATTACTGCCGATACCAATATAGGCTCGGACGGGGAGCATGAAGCACGCTGGAACGTTAACTATCAAACGTGGGCGATGGGACGACATCGCTCGAACTGGGCGACCGTAGCTTGCGCCGGCGGCGAGGCTTGCTCTTTTTACCCTTGCTCTTGGCAACCGGTTGGGTCATCTCGGTGCGGCCCGCTTCGTCCAGCCGCAGAAACCGGGTCCACCAGTCGGCCAGCTCTGCTGCTGGCTCATCGGTTTCGGCGCGTAAGACTAAAAAATCATAGGCGGCCCGGAATCGGGGATGAGTAAACAACCGCAGGGGCCGCTTGCCGGTGATCTGCGCCAGGCGCGGTTGCAACTCCCAGATTTCCCGCATGGTGTTGCAGCGGCGAGGTAAAGCGACGTGGGAAATTTGCGCCTGAACCACGGTATCGATGGCTGCTTGCAGGGCTTCATACTCATCTAAACCTTGTTCCTGTAGACGGTGCTGCTGTTCGCGTAGCGGCTCCCACATCAAGGCCGCCGACAGGAATGCTGGATTCACAGACTGGCTCTCAGCGAGACGGCGGTCGATATCGGCCAGGGCGCGAACCAGCAGGGTTTTCGGATAATGCTGCTGCTGACGGCTTAGGCATCGCTCGGTGGCCGGGAACAGCCAACCGAACAGCCGATAGTGGCGCAGCAGTTCAAAGGTCTGAAGGGCGCTGCCGCCCAGGAATAGCTTGAAGACTTCATCGGACAGGCGGGCCGGCGGAATCTGGGCCAGCAGGTGACCGAGGTGGTGGAGCGGCGCTTCCGTGGCCGGATCGAGCCGGAGGCCCAGTTTGGCGGCGAAGCGCACCGCCCGCAGCATCCGCACCGGGTCTTCATGGTAACGTTGAACAGGATCGCCAATCAGTCGGATCAGCCCGGCCCGCAGGTCAGCGATACCGCCCACGTAGTCGAGCACTGTGAAATTGGCGATATCGTAATACAAAGCGTTGATCGTGAAATCGCGCCGCCAAGCGTCTTCTTCAATACTGCCGTAGACATTGTCGCTGAGAATGCGGCCATTTTCCGCACGCTTGACGCCATTGCTCTCATTGCCGCCATCGCTATAGGCGCGGAAAGTGGCGACCTCGACGATCTCCTGACCAAACCGGACATGCGCCAATCGAAAGCGCCGGCCAATCAACCGGCAGTTACGGAACAGGTGGTGGATTTGCTCCGGCTGGGCATCAGTGACGACATCGAAATCCTTGGGCTCACGGCCCAGCAGCAAATCCCGCACCCCACCGCCGACCAGACAGGCGCGATAACCGGCATGGTGCAATCGATACAGGACAGAGACCGCGCTGGGACTGATATTGGCCCGCGAGATGGTATGTTCGGGGCGAGGAATGACCGTCAGTGAGGAGGTTCGCGCTTCCAAGGAACGTTTGTAAACTCTTGTATGATCTTAAAGCGTGCGTATAATACAGCTTTCCTCGCCAGACGCCACCTCTCCTGCTCCCTTCGTCTAGTGGCCTAGGACACCGCCCTCTCACGGCGGGAACAGGGGTTCGAAACCCCTAGGGAGCGCCAAGCTTATCAAGCGGTTATAAAAATCGCTTTCCAGACATACCCAATAAACGCCTAATATACAGCGGTAGACTGCAAAGTTATCCACAGATAGTTTCAACAAATTTTTATCTGTGGATAAGTCAGTAGTGCGGTCATCAACCCTACGAAGTTATCCACAGCTTGTGGATAAATCATTCCCCAGAATCTTCCAGGCGCTCTACGGGCCAATTTGACGGCTTGCAGGCGACTTTCAGCAGACGTGTCAGCGCGGCGTCAAGCTGGCGTTGCCGGCCGCGCCCGCTCCAGCAGCGCTAACGCTTGGTGCTGCGCAATCCGCTCTTCGTCGGAGCGGGGTCGTATCGCCTGGATGGCCTCGAAGCGTTCGAGCCAGGCGGCGATTTCCTGGCGTCGGCGGGATGCGGCCGCAACTTGGCGGGCGTGATTCAGGGCGCTGGCGGTCATGACGCCAACATTCCGCGAATCGTACTCGCGTTCAGGGGCAAACCCTCGGGGCCTGACAGCCGGTGATCCAGATAAAGCCGCTTGGCGATAGCGGCATAACTGAGTCCGGTACGCCGCAACTCCTGAACCTTTTCGCGCCAGATTTTCCGGGCGGCAACGGGCAATTCCGCGTAAACGAGGGTGGTCCGGTCAACACTAGTGGCGACTAGCGACTGACTAGCCAAGGCTAGAGCGGCGGCGATGACTTGGGCGTAGGGCTGGCGCTGTTGGCTGGATAGGCTTTTGAGGATCTCAAACGCGGGGCCGGGCAGTTGTACAGCGACTTGATGGTAGCGGTTCATGGCGGCGTGGGTTGGGAGCGCGGGTCTTTCGGCTGTGGCAAAACCATCGGAACGGGTTGGAATACAAACAACGAACTTCGAACCACTTCCGCAGGCAACAAGACAGAATCACCTGTGTAAAAGTTGAAGATCAAACCGGAAGACTGATTTCCACGCAAAACCGCTGCAATCGCCTGCTGAATCTGATTAACCGCAACGGAGTCGAAAAGCAAGCCAAGCTCTATTCGATGTGTGGGAGTAGTGATTGTTAGCTTAGCGTAATTCATAAGTTACACATCGATAAACTCGGCAATTTTCCAGAGGGTCGGGTCTTTTCAAGCATCAATAGCGCGCCAATCCGCGAGGGGTTCCGGCAGTCTTGCGCCTGGCAATCTTGAGGCGGGCTTGGCGCTGTTTGGGCGAAAGAATCACTGTCCGGCGCCGGGGAATCATCGCCGGGGCTGGGGTGGTGGCAGTAGTAGCCGCAACGGGTTGATGGGTCAGGTTGCTCATGCCATTGGCTTCGCTGGCGCTTGATGTTTTCGGGCGGTCATCGAACATGGAGATCATCCAACGCTTGAATGTAGGTGACTCCGGTTCGGGCGGCGTGGGCGACAATTTGGTAGTGTTGCGTCAAGCGGGCCGGGCAAGCGATGAAACCGGCGGCGGGCTTGTAGGCATTGGGCGGAATCGGATGGAGCTTGGCCTTTCCGCAGGCGGTGATGTTTTTGTCTTCCGCCAAATGATCAGCAAGGCGGGCGGCAATCGCCGTGGCCCCGTCAAACCAGGTTTCGGCATCCATCCAGGCGGTAATAACGGTTTCGGGTTGACCGGACTTGCCCTGATAAATCTTGCTCATTTGTTGCCGCAAGGTATCGAGCAGATCAGCACGGCTCCGGAGGTCTTGCGCGGTTCCCTGTACCCCGAGTTGCGGGTTATGCAGCATCAGCATGGCACCCTCGCCCATGATCGCGGGCTTCCCGGCCATTACAATCAGGCTGGCCGCACTCAATGCCCAGCCGTCCACCACAATTTTTGGGGGGATTCGTTGGCGCTTTAGGCAGTTGTAAATAGCAATGCCATCGATTAACGATCCACCTTGGCTATTGATGTAGATCGTTATCGGCCGGCCTGACAGATGATCCAATTGGGCGATGAGTTCTTTCGTCGTTTGCGACTCAGTCAGCGGATCGGTATTGCCGCCGATTGGGCCGTAAATCCGCAGTTCCGTGGCGACTTGGCGGGCTTCTATTTGGTAGTAGGGGGTTGACATGTTGGTTCTCGGTAGGTCTTCAAGGCATCTTTCGTGTTGCTGCCGTTTCCCATGTGGGAATCGGTTGACATGTTGGTTCTCGGTAGGTCTTCAAAGCATCTCGATGCGTTTTTTCAGTTTCAGGATGGTCGATGCGTTTTTTCAGTTTCAGGATGGTTTGCACCTCGCTCGGATCGAAACCTTGGTCGACCAAGGTTTCGGTATCGATGACGAGATATTCCGTTCCGAGCGGCTTATCAAGCCCACTCGCTTTTGAGATCTTGTCCAAACTGGCTAGTTGGCCGTCCAGTTGGGCAATCCGCTGATCCAGATCGTCTAGTTTTTTTGCGCGTTCGGCTGTGGAAATGCTGTGCTTAGGTTCTGGCAGTTTCAGAATTTCTTCCTCCAGGACTTTTTTAAGCTGCGGGCCGAAGAAGAACATTACAGCCATCGGGTTGACTTCGGGGGCAAACTGCCCATGCCAGGGGCCTTTAAACCATTCGTTGATTGCTGCACTGCCCGCCATTGTGTTGAATGGCGAGCAGCGGACTTCTAGGGTTCTTTCGGAGAATTGTTTTCGCCAAGCGCTAATTTGGTCGTCGATATAAGAATGCGCTTCCTCCACCACGGAGCTTAGGTTTTTAGGCAGTGATGCAATCAAATCCCGCTCTTGCGCTAGTTTTTCGCGTTGTTGCTCTAAAGCTTTGTAATCTTTTGCATAATCAGATAGCAGGTTTTTAATTTTAGAAAAATTTTCAAGCAGGTTCATCGGCGGTTGTCCTCGGTAAGTTCAATAGTTCAGCGTGATTATGATTGCCCATTTCGGCAATGAAAACGGGTAATTCATTGCCGGATTTTCGACAGATTGTTTGGATTTGCCGGGGGCTTTCCGGCAATTCTCCGTATTCAGCCGCCTGACATAAGCTCAAACTAACAGCACTGAGCGGGCAGTGTCCTGCCCGATAATTTCGCAGAACGGGCGGCAATCGCCGAATGTGTTCCAACAGCTTCCGGGTTCGGGCAGCGGTGGATCGCAATTCCGGAATTGCGCGGTATGCCTGGCGAATCAGTTGATCGCGGATCATTTTTTTTAGCCGGGTTCGTCCGGTGCGGTCTCCAGGGCCACCGCCGTCGAAAAGTATCGCCTCCAGGCTGTCGCCTGATAGATACCGCATCGCGCCGGTTTGGATTTGAGTCGCCAGATATGGCGGCAGGACGTTGGCATGTTCCAGCAGATCAACGAAGAGCATGGGGCGCGTTCACAGTCAGGGTCAAGGAAATAAGCAAGTCATAAAAGGCTATGTGTTTGCTAGGGAAGGGAAAAAAGTCTGAAAAGCCGGGCGCTCGATTCCCCGTGGTAGGGCGCATCGTTAGGAGTACCTTTTTCCTGTGCAGTTATGGGCGGGGCTGGCATATCAGCGGTTGATCACCAGCCGACCGTTCACTTTGCCAAGCTGACCCGACAACAGCATTTGCTTCACGGTCATTTCAATCATCGCGGCGCTTGTTCCCTTGGCGTTGCCGACCGTCTTGATCAAATCAGCAAGTTCCAGCCCGCCAGGCGCGTCTGACAGAATCGCCAAGATGCGGGTTGCCAGCGGCGATTCAGAAAAATTCTCTCCCAAAATTTCTGAACGAGGGTCAATTGACTCCCCAGACTCCCCAGACTCCCCAGACTCCCCAGACTCCCCAGACTCCCCAGACTCCCCAGACTCCCCAGACTCCCCAAGGTCATCAGGAAAACAAGCGCCAAAATTTTTGTGTTGAGGGGTTTTAGGGTCATAAGGGTAATAAGGGTAATAAGATGCTTGGTCATCTTGGTTATTACCCCTATTACCCTTATTACCCTGTTCCAGGCCAGCGAGAATTTTTTGGAAACGTTTTTCATCAACAATAACCACGCGCCAGACTTGCGCATTGTTATAGTTTCCCTTTTCCTCAAACCGTGCGCCGATTTCTACGCGACGATCATTTTTTCTAATAAATTCACCGATTAACTGACTACGCACCTCTCCACGACGGTCGGTAAAATGTTCCGATAGCACATCCCACAATGCTTGAAAGGGTCGCTCTTCATCCCCTTCACCGTTCCTCTGGGTTTCCTTGGCGCGAGAAATTGCTTCTTTGCTCGTTGCGCCCGCACTCCGAAACGTCGCATACCAAGCAATCAGCAGCGCCCGCAATTTGCAGCGAACCGGGTCGGACGATTCCAATTGTGCTGTTCCTGCTAACGGATCGTCTTCACCTAACCAGATCAGCGCCTGGCGAATCGTGGTATCCCAGTCTTCAAAACTGCCCATGAGCCACGGTGTTTGTCGGGGCCGTCCGGCGACGATATAGGCGCGTAAAGCGGTCAATCCGGCCTGCACCAGGCGCGGGCGGTTCTCCGGTATCCACGTCATCAGATTCCGGTCGTATTGCCGGTTTTCCGGGGCTTCCGATTGCGGGTCAAGATTGATAACCACCACGCGGCGCGTCATATCGCCCACAACTTGTATGTTGTTGCCGGTGGCCAGGAACAGCGCGGCGGTTGGAACGGTCGCGGTCTTGTTGAAGCCTAGTAGCCGGCCGGTAATGGTTTCGCCACTCAGTACCTTGCAAAGGGTTGCTCCGCCGAGTGGAACCTCCAAGTTATCCAGGTTGACGACGCTATCGCCAGCCAACAAAACAGACAGCATCCGCTTTTCGACTTCATCCGCATCCGCGCCCAGTTCAAAAATGGTTGCGGGCCGACCAGTGGCAACCAGCGCCGGAATATCGGCCAGCAAGGTCTTGGCGCTACCGGGGCGGGTTGCTCTTTTCAGGAAAATCGGCGCGGTCGGTAGGGAGGGTCTAACCAGGGCGGTCAGCAACGCGGCGAGGGCGGCGCTCCGGTCGCTGGGCTGGGCGAAACTGAATCCGCAATCTTCCGGGCGGTCGCTGTTCAGACAGGGCCGATTCAGCAGTTCCTCGTTGAGAAAGCGAATTGCCTGTTGTCCATCCGCGAGCGAGGGCGCGGCGGGTATGGGCGGAAAGTCTTCTTTTTGAATGTCGAAAAACAATCCGGTCTCGGGGTCATAGCCGGGCTTTTCGAGAACAGAACCATCCGGGCGTAAGGTGGGCGCGCTAACCACGCCAATCAGTGGGGGAAAGCGCCAAGCGCCGGATCGCGCCAATAGGGTCATAGCGACAGCAGCGGGCGCATGACAGCGTTTGTACTTTTCGGCTTTTTCGTTCCACTTCTCAAACCGGATAAACCGGTTCAATTTGTCCAGGGCGGAATCCCTATCCAGTGGGGTGATCGTAACCGCGCCTCGGGGCCGGGTGATACCGCGAACGGTTGCGGCCTGTTGATGGCTGATTCGACACAGATAGCCGCTTCGTTGGTAGATACCCGCGCCATGCTGAATCAGTGCGGCCTCGGCTTCGTCCGTCGCTTCCGGCAAACCACCAGCGACTACCTGCACAGTTGCGGGCCGGACAAAGCGCTCGGGTTGTTCAGCGGCGTCGTTGTCGGGCGGGTCATTGTCAATCGGCGGGGCGCTGGCCTGGGCAATCAGCGCGTCCAGTTCCTCTATCGTGTGGCCTTGGTCAACCCAGTCGGAAACATCGCCGCCTTTGGGGACTCCGGGCAGTTCTAACCAGCGCAGTTCAGCGACTTTGCCTTGGAGCTGGCGAGCGATGTTCTGCATGTGCGCTCGGCCGGGTTCGTCATTATCAGGAATCAGCACCACCAGGGCGGCGCCGGTTAACTGGTCCGTGTATTCCTTTCGCCACTTCGGTTTTTGGGCTTTCTTGGATGCGCCTTCAAAGTTCGTAGTCGCTATCCGGAGGTTGGTGGCGAGGCGGTCAACGTCCTTCTCACCTTCAACAATGTAGATCGTGCGGCCGGTCGCTATCGCCGCTTGGATTGATGGCAGTTGATAGAGGGGATAAGCGGCCAGTTCCGGCTTTTTCCAAATCCATTCAGCGCCGGGGCCGGGCCGATGGCGAATCACGAAACTTTTCGGTTCCTTCCGTACCTTCTGAAAAACCACCACGCCGCCAGCGTTCTGGTAGTCGTACTCCGCAACGATGCGGGCCGGGCTGGCCTTGATGGTGTGCAAACCCAGTGCTTTAGGAATTTCCTTCCCGTCACAACCTGCATGACAGTGAAAGACAACAGACTGTTTATCGCCGGGCTTGATACTCAGGCTCGGGGTGTGGCTGTGGGCGTCGGCTTCATGCAATGGGCAGTAGGCTTGCCATTGATCGCCGGACTTTTTGGGTTTGCAGCCGCATTTTTCCAGGGCGTCGAGGGCGTTTTGCAGGGTGTAGGTGTAAGCGGTCATGTTTTTTATCTCCAAAAAAGTTGTTTTTTGGAGACTGACAGCCACGCCCTTTATCGGTAGAATTAACACTTGTCGAGGGTGTTTGATTTACTGATTTTTTTGGGCGTGGCTGGTCAGTCTCCGGGGTTACTCGGAACTGGCATCAATCTCCAAGCGCAAGGCCAGTCTCCGGGGTTACTCGGAACTGGCATCAATCTCCAAGCGCAAGGCCAGTCTCCGGGGTAACTCGGGGCTGGCTTTAGTCGTTCTGGGGGGGCGCGATTTGCAGCGCGGCTTCCAAATCGGAGGCAATGCTCATGAAATGATTATTCAGAGCCACCATTAGCTTTCTGGCGCCGGTATGGGGATGAGTATCTGTCAGGAAATCCAAAGCATCGCAGGAGCGTTCAATTTCTTCCATGCAGTCGCGGATTTTTTGGAAAAGTACGGATTCCGCCGGGACGGGTAATTCAGGGGTGCAATGACAGGTCATGATCGGTTTCCTCAGTTCAGGATGAACGGCTTACCCAAAGGGTAAGCGCCGGAAGGAGGCTGATAACCGCGTATAGACGGCTCGGGATATTGGGTATTTTCCCGAACTCCTTCCGGCTTATCGGAAACCGGGGCGCAACTGGCCTGTAAGACAGGCATAAAAAATCCGCAGCTATCGGGGCGGGTTTCCGCTATACGGGAGGTTATCAGACTCCTAGCGCCATTATAGGCGACGCGGGCCGGGTTGCAAGGGGCGGCGTTCATGCGGCCACCTGCTGGGCTTGCTGGGCTTCCCGGTCGGCGATGTAGTCCAGGAGCGCTTGACGCGAAACAAAGCGGCGGCGGCCTTCTTTGAAACTACGCAGCCGGTTTTGATGGATCAGGTTGTAGGTGGTTTGCCGACTCGTTGACAACGCCCAGCAAACATCAGGGATGCTGTACGCCAGTTGATCGGGCTGGATTCCCATGAATTCAATTCTCCGGTTTCAGTGAACCCGGAAATTGAACCATCAAATTTTGCTGTTGTGCGGTATTACCGCGAACTGTCGCGGTAACAAAATTTGTTACCGTGAATTGAAGGCTCTAACCAGGTGTTTGCTAAGGGTTTTATCTGTGCAGGGCGGTTGAATGCCCTGCTTGGCCATTTGGATTAAAAGCCTTTCAGCCTCTTTCCGGTATGCGCCGCCTTGATTGGATTTCATGCCGTTACATTCCGCCAGGGCGCGGATGATCTTGAGCAGGGTTTTCTGTTCGCTGTCATGAAGCACATCTTTAGCCGGCGGCGGATCGGGAAACAGCAGCGCCGGGCGGATTTCCCGCAATTCGCACCAGCCCAGCAGATCGGCGCGGGCGATGGTGGCGCTTGAGTAGTCCGGGTGGAATCCGATGGCTTGACCGCCAAGCCAGCCGGTAGGCCGTTGAGGAACATGCGCTGGCAAATCCTGGGATTTGATTGCATGAAACAACTCGTTGCACGTGGATTGCAGACTTGGAATATCGTCTCTATGCAGTCGGGTAATGCCGTGAATCGCGCTGGCGGCTTCGTGAACGGTGAAGACCGTTTTGAGCGTGTAGGGGTTGTCCATCGTTGCACCTTTTGCACCTTGGAGAAGGAGCCGCGCCAGGGCCGGGCAAGGTGCGAACCCGGCCTTTTCACGGGCCAGGCTAGGCGCGGCGTAACGGTTGCGGAAAATCTAAATACGGGAAAATCCCGGATTTAGCGGACTTGGGCCACAGGGAGATTTACCACGTTTGAAGGTGGGGCCAATCCAAATCGGGGTGCGCTGGCGCGGATCGTTTCAGCCACATAGGAGGGAGCCAAATGACCATAATGCTTTTCGACCATGCGGGTATCTCGATGCCCCAAATTCTGCGCCAGCACCAGCAGCGGCATTCCCGACATGGTGGCCAAGCTAGCGTAGGTATGGCGCAACACATGAAAGCTGATCGGCGGATCAATCCGGGCATTCTGACAGGCTTGACGCAGCGGGCGCTGATTGCGGTTGTGGGTCCATGACAAACCATCGCCGGGGGATAACAGCAGTGTATCGGCGGTTCGTCCGGTCGCCAGTCGGTTGAACAGCGTAATTCCTTCTTCCGTTAGGACCACATGCCGGCCGTGTCCACTTTTGGCTTGCCGGATATGCACGGTTCCCGATGCCGGGTTGAAGTCTGCAACTACCAGCCGCGCCAATTCCCCATGCCGGCAGCCGGTGGCCAGTGCGGCTTGGATCAGGTCGCGTAAATCGGCGGAGCTGGCGTTGATCAATCGCTGGCATTCGGGGACTGTGAGGTAGCGCAACCGGGCCGCGTCAACTTGAGGAAACGGTTGGACCTTGCGCCAAGCGCTGTCATCCGTCGCCAAACCTTCTCGCCAAGCCAGATTGAGTGCGGCTTTGAGCGTGGTCAGGATTCGGTTGACGGTCGCTTTCCGCTTGCGGGCCGCGTCGGGGTCGTGGTCGGTTTCCCGATAACGCTGGGCTTGACCGGGGCGGGTTCGTATACGAGGCGGTTGACTAGCGAGAGTCGCTAGCCAGGCACGGAGAAGCGCGGGGGTCAAGCGGCGAATCGGTAGGGGTCCCAGTGTCGGCAGAATGAACGCCTCGGCGCGATTCCGGGCGTCGGCAGCGGATTTGCGATGCTGTTCCATCCACAGCAAATAAGCGTGGAGCGCATCGGCAACTGTGTACTGCTCAAGGTTGGGAGTCATACCCACTGCGGATTGAGCGAACCCGGCAGCGCGTTGACGGGCCTGGGCTTGGGCCTGGGCAAAACTCAGAATGCCAATGCCGTCTGAATCGGCGCCGTCATCCGCCGGGCCGATTACTTCTTCCTGATAACGACCGTTGCCCGCATACCAGCGGACTAACCATTTTCCGCCGGTCTTACCCTTTCGATAACCCAGATGGGTGCCAGGGTCGATAGAGCGCCAATAAGGCTTGCCACGGGCTGCAAGTCGGGTGCGGGCGGTGCGGGTGTCAAGTCGCGTATCTCGGACTGTTTTCGCCATAGTCTCTTCAATGGATGCCTAATATTTGCCCAATATACGAGGGTCTACGGCGGTAGACAACTATAGACGGTTTTTTTAGGAATCAACCAGTTGATTATACAGCCATAGACGGCTATAGACGGGTTAGGTATTCTCTCACGGCGGGAACAGGGGTTCGAAACCCCTAGGGAGCGCCAGTCAAATCAAGGATTCGATCCATCCCGGCAAAGGCATTTGCTTTCTCTCGAAAAACAGTTTTAGCGCCCTCATTCCGTTCAGTCTTCACGCGCTATGTGATCTCCACATAAGACTATGCTGGACGCATTCCCCAGGCGAGGTCGCAAGCGCGCTGCAAGTCGATCCAGCCGCCGGTTCAGCCGGGCAACCCCCGAGTTCGCCCTGCCCAATTCCGCCGCCGCCCAATTCACCACTGCCGTCATCTTCTGCTTCGCCATCGGCTGTACCGATTCCACCAGATGGTGGCGCCCTCCATCAAGATGTGTGCAATCGACAGGGCCAAAAGGTGCGCTCATGGTGGAAATTCCGATCAGGGAGATGGAGTTACTTTAGCCAGTCATCGTCAAAATGAGAATTGCTGGACAGGAGCTTTGTACACGCCACTGATGATCGAGATACGCTAAACTGTAAAAGTTCTCAATAATCATTTACAGGGGCAATCAGTCGCCCCTGTAAAAGCGACTCGCTAGCCAGGCATATCCAGACTATCCGTCGGCGAAGCTATAAAAATTGAAGCTTTTAAGATTAGGGGGTTAATCGATGGAAGGGCAAGCTGCATTCTCGGTGCTGGTGGTGGATGACGATACGAGTCTCCTGAGCAGTATCGAGGAGTTGCTCAGCATCCAGGGGTATCAGGTCACTATCGTCGCCAGTGGCCGGCAGGCCTTGACGCACCTTGCCGAAACCCACTACGACCTGCTCTTGCTGGATTTGGCGATGCCTGGCGTAGAGGGCGCTGGAGTGTTGGATTTTGTCAACGCACAGGGTCTGGACCTGACGATCATTGTGATCAGCGGCACCACCTCCGTCGTCGAGGCGACCACCGCCATGCGCCGTGGCGCCATCGATTTTCTACGCAAGCCGTTTGGCCCTGAGGAATTGCTGAGCAGTCTTGATAACGCAACTCACAAATTGCGGCTGGAGCGAACCAACCGGATCATGGCCGAGCGTTTGGAAACCTCCGAGCGCCTGCATCGCTTCATCGTCAACCACTCTCCCGATCTCATCCTGGTCCTTGACGCGGAAGGCCAGTTCACCTATCTGAACGATCGTGTCAAAACCTTGCTGGGGTTTGAACCCCAGGCACTGATCGGACAATCTCTTTTGGAGTTGGTCACACCGCTGGACCGAGAGAAAGCCAGACAACTGTTAGCCGCTCTCGCCGACCGGCCCATGAAATCCCTGTCAGCGGAGCTATGCCTGGTGCGCGACGCCAGATTCCGCCGCCATTATCCACGTCTGGCGCCACTGGTGATTGTGGAAGTCATCGCGTTAGCCATCAGCGAAAATGACAACCCGACATCACGCTACATCGGCAGCCACATGGTCGCGCACGATATCACCGAACGCCGGCGCGCCGAGGAGGCCCTGCGCCGCGCCAGCGCCCGGTTGGAGCATGTAGTGAGCGCCAGTCCAGCCGTCATTTATTCACGCCATCCGGGTCCGAGCATGCCGATCAACTTTATCAGCGCTAACGTGTTCGAGTTGCTCGGCTATCAGGCGGAAGAGTTGCTGGCTGATGAGCAGTTTTGCAAGCGTCTGATCCATCCAGAGGACTGGCAACGCCTGGAGTCCGGTTTAGAGCCGACGGAAGAACACCCATCGATCAGCCGTGAGTATCGGATGCGGCATCAAGATGGCCGCTGGCGCTGGATTCGGGACACGGTTCGCTTGATTTACGATGTCGATGGCCGGCCCCTGGAGTTGGTCGGTTCCTGGCTGGATCATACTGAAGCGCAGCAGCTTGCTGAGCAGCTTACCTATCAAGCCAGCCATGATTCACTCACGGAGCTGGCCAATCGACGGGCTTTTGAGCGCCACCTCCAGCAGGCGCTGGACAGCGCCCAGCGGCAAAAGGCCGAGCATGTCCTGCTTTACCTGGACCTGGATCAGTTTAAAGTCATCAATGACACTTGCGGACACATCGCAGGCGATGTCTTGCTGCGCGAGCTGGCGCGGATTCTGCAAGCGCGGGTGCGCCGCCAGGACGTGCTGGCGCGATTGGGCGGCGACGAGTTCGGGATACTGATCGAAGATTGTTCACTCCATGACGCCATGCGGGTCGCCAACCTGTTGTGTGGCGCTATCAGCGACTTCCGTTTCGGCTGGGGCGACAAAATTTTTCGGGTCGGGGTGAGCATTGGCGTGGTGGCGATCGACGCTGACAGTGAAAGTTGCGCCAGCGTTCTCAGCGCAGCAGATAGCGCCTGTTACGCGGCGAAAGACGCCGGACGCAACCGAGTGCATCTCTACACCGAGAACGACATGGACCTGGCGCGCCGTCAGGGTGAGATGCGCTGGGTGGCCCGCATCAATCAGGCACTGGAAGATAACCGTTTCCAGCTCGCTTTCCAGCCGATTGTCCCTACCCACGGTCAGGCGATCGGCCATCATTACGAGTTGCTGCTGCGCATGGAAGACGAGTCCGGTCACATCGTGATGCCGGGCGCCTTTCTACCCGCTGCCGAGCGTTACCACTTGGCGGGCAAACTGGACCAATGGGTTGTCGGCACAGCGTTGGACTGGTTGTCCAACAATCCCGACCATCTCGGTGATTTGTCGCTCTGCTCTATCAACCTGTCCGGCCATTCTCTGGGCGAGGGGCGCCTGCTAAATTACCTGATGGGGCGCCTGACGCGCCAGCAGTCGCTGAACCACAAGCTCTGCTTCGAAATCACCGAAACCGCCGTTATTGCACATCTTCCCAGCGCCTTGCACTTCATTCACACGCTAAAGAATATCGGCTGCCGTTTCGCGCTCGACGATTTCGGCAGTGGTTTTTCCTCATTCGCTTATCTTAAAAAATTACCGGTAGATTTTCTCAAGATCGATGGCATGTTTGTCGAGGATATGGCCCACGATCCGGTTTCGCTGGCGATGGTCAATTCCATCAACGAGATCGGGCATGTCATGGGGATGGAAACCATTGCTGAGTTTGTCGAAAACGACCGGATTTTGGACAAGTTGCGTATGATCGGGGTGAACTATGCGCAAGGCTACGGGATCGGCAAACCACGTCCGCTGGCGGAAATAAAAATGAAAGCCGTGTGAGATAGGAAGTAGTGAAATAGGCGATGGCCCATCAAATTCACTACTTCACTACCTCACTTGGCCCTCTCCTGCTTACAGATTAGCTGAACGCCACCAGCCATTGTGCTCGCGGCGCAGCGCCTCGTGGGTGGGCATGGGGTAGAACGCCAAATCGGGACCGTTGCCCATGTAGAACCCGCTCTTGATCATCCGATAGGGGAATTCCAGAGAGTGGACGCGATGGACCAGCTTACTCGTCTTGTCGCCCGGACTCAGGGTCAGCAGAGCTTCACGCAAGTGATGCATGAACGAGTAGGGTAAATCACCGACCGGACCATTTTCGGGGTCAGTCGCCAGCGCACCCAGACCCAACTCCACAAAGCACAAACCAGGGAACCGGATAAATTTTGCGGGTTTACTGGTGACGCCATGGTAATAGGCGGCTGGGCCGAGAGCGCTGACCAACAGGCTGTTGACCGGCGCCAGGTCCTGATACATGTGCAGGCCCGATGCATCGGGTGGCGCGGACTCACTGCGGCTTAGGCCCAGGGTGTGGCCATAGGCAGTGCTCAAATAGAGCTTGCCCAGCGCGCTGACCGGGAGATGTTCGAGCACCCGGTAGACCGCAATGTAGACTGAATTTTTCGGCGTGCCGTCGGGATGAGGCGTGCAACGGGCGATGCCTTCGTCAATGTTGAAGAATTCATGCCGGAACGCGGGATCGACCTCGAAAAAGATAGCCTGCCCCTTGGACTTGTATTTATGGCCAGTAGCGTAGTATTGGCCGAACTGCTCCGGCGGCAGCATGGACGCGATTAAGGCTTCGGGAATCAGCGAGAAGTACAGATGGATGGTCATGGTAATGCGCTCTCTCCAGGGTTTGAACAGGGAATGACGACCCTTGTCATTATGGTAGATTCCAAGCAGTGTGTTAAAAAAATTATTATTCCACCGTCGGCGTCATTCACCAGTAGTGCGTACCGGCTCCAGATACCCCTCCAGGGCGGTTAGCAAGGCGTTGCAGGCGGTGGGTATTTGGTCCAACGCTGGCCAGGCCCAGCGCAAAGTACGTTCCGCAGCTTCTCGATAACGGGTCTGGCCAGTGAACCGGCCAAGCTTGAACAATACGTGCGCGGCGACGCCGTTGCCGGACGGCAGGGCGTCATCATGAGGCAGTTTAGGGCGTTGAATCAACGTTTCATGATCGTTGGCGGTGAAGTAGAAACCCCCGGATGCCCGATCCTCGAACTGGTCGAGCAACACGTCCGCCAAACTTAAGGCAAACTCCAGATCGCCTTCCCGCAGGCGGCACTGCCGCAGTTCCAAAATACCGTCGATCAGGAAAGCGTAATCGTCCAGATAGGCGTTCAGCCGGCTCTGCCCGTCCTTATGCACCGCCAATAGTCGGCCCTCTCGCCAGAGATGGGATTGCATGAAATCCAGCGCCCGTTCCGCTGAAACGATAAAATCGTTCCGCTCCAACAGACGTCCGGCCATGGCCATGCCGCGAATTGCCAGTCCGTTCCAGGCCGTCAGAATTTTCTCATCACGGCCCGGCCCAACCCGCTGGGAACGGGCGACGAACAGTTGCTGGCGCGCCGAAGCCAGCCAGGCATTGACCTGCGCCGGCTCAACGCCCAAGTGTTGCGCCCACTCGGCGGTGTCGGCGACGACGCGCAGGTGCCAAACGTGGCCTTCGAAATTGGGCGGCAGTTCCAGCCCGTAACAGACCGCGAAGGCGGCATATTCCTCGGTGCTCAGCAATGCCCGCGCCTGATCGGGCGTCCATCCGTAAAACCGGCCTTCCTCACCTTCGGAATCGGCGTCGAGCGTTGCGTAGTAGCCGCCGTTGGGTGATTGCATTTCCCGGATGAGCCACTCACCGGTTTCCTCGACCACCGTGCGAAACAGCGGCTCCTGGGTCGCCTGCCAGGCTTGGGCGTAGAGAGCGAGCAAAGAGCCGTTGTCATAGAGCATCTTCTCGAAATGGGGAATCTGCCATTCGGCGTCCACCGAGTAGCGATAAAATCCACCGCCGAGTTGATCGTAAATCCCGCCCAACGCCATTTTGCGCAATGTGAAAAAAACGGCAATTTCAGCCTGCCGATCCGGTTCGTTGCACTGGAATGCATCGCACTGGAGGCTAGCCGCCCAGTGGCGCAGCAAGCGCTCCAGGCTGGTGGGGTGAGGGAATTTAGGCGCACCGCCAAAGCCGCCATGTACCGGATCGAAGTGACTGAGCAACTGGTCACGTCCAGCCTGGAGAGGTTCGGCGGTCAATGTGACATCGCCAGCGCTAGGCAATGGGGTAATTTCCGCCCGGAGGGCGTCCAGCAGCGCCCGGTTTTGCCGACGGATGTCGTCGGGGCGCTGACGATAGTAATCGCTGACCCGGAGGAGGATGTCGGTGAAGGCGGGCATTCCATAGTGGGGCGTTTTGGGGAAATAAGCGCCGCCGACGAAGGGAACGTGGTCGTCATGGGTCAAGAACATGGTGAGCGGCCAGCCGCCCGATCGCCGGTGCAACAGGTGAAAGGCGGTTTGATAAATTTTGTCGAGGTCAGGCCGCTCCTCACGATCCACCTTGATGTTGATGAATCGTTCGTTCATCACTTGGGCGGTGGCCTCATCTTCGAAGGATTCGTGGGCCATGACATGGCACCAATGGCAGGCCGAATAGCCGATGGATAGCAGGATCGGCTTGCCCTCGTAGCGAGCCTGTTTCAGAGTTTCCTCACTCCATGGATGCCAATCCACCGGGTTGTGGGCGTGTTGCCGCAGGTAGGGACTGGTTTCGTGGATCAAGCGGTTGGTGTGCGGGGAAGAGGGCATGGCGGATTACCGGGCGCTGGGCAGTGGATGGGATTGCCTTATGAGGCGCTCGCCGATCTCCAAAGGTTCCGGGCTACTGGCTTTGTGGGGATGCAGGTGGGGTGATGGATTCCTTTAATCGAGGATGGAATCGCGCGGATCGCCGGGTAGATAAACCCCGGCGAACTGCCGAAACGCCGCAGAAGTGCAACGGCCCGCCCACCCATCCACCTTAACGTAAATGCCCGGTAAAGTGTTCAGAAACCGCTGCAGCGCCGCCACTCAATCGAGACAAGAGGCGAGGCAGGGCGGAAGCGCCGGCAACGAACCGGTGGGGAAGCGCTCCAGCGCGCCCGGATGATCCTGAAACGGCGCGTGCCGGTCGCCCTGGCTGGGATGGCGGGTGTAGCGCGCCTCGGTAAACAAGCTGAGGTCGGTCAGCCCGAGTTCCCGAACCAGCGCCTGGCTGGCGGTATGATCAACCGTATGGGAGCGCTACACTGCGGCTGCCAGCGTGAAACCGAACAGCAACAACAGAATCGCCAGCACGGCCAAGGCAATGTCCGCCTTGCGTGGTTTGGAGCATGATCG
>Ga0209573_1000846_pt1 | contig 54854 bp, 54 predicted proteins | sample TNRBio252014_DNA_FD_185870 | JGI IMG/M metagenome (GOLD analysis project Ga0209573, IMG submission 185870) | Wastewater treatment Type I Accumulibacter community from EBPR Bioreactor in Madison, WI, USA - TNR Reactor_6/25/2014_ DNA (SPAdes)... | ecosystem: Engineered > Bioreactor > EBPR >...
CATACAATAGTGAGCAATAGGCATAAAGCAAAAACATTGATGTATTGCTGGCCGCGGGGAAGATAGTAACGAAGTACCGTCATTACCAGCAGGCAGGCCAGCAGCAACAGCACATTGGTGATCAGTGTATCATATATGGCTACATCCCAGGGCAGATCAAAAAAATGCAGCAGCATAGCATGATCTGCCATGATGATCACCCAGCAGGTTATGAAAATGATCCTGAATTTTATTACTGATAATGGTGAGTTTGCCATTGCATTAAGCCAGGTTCAGCATTTCAAGGGTATTGCCAAATCGTATCTGCTCCGCTTTTTTATGGATGATGTGCATGTAGCTATCCGCATTTTCTCTTTCTTCTATCCTGCTGTACACTTCGGCACCATCGATTAGTTCATTCAGCTGGTACAATTCACTTACACTGATAAACTGCCACTGCACCAGTTGCAGCTGACTGTTAAAAAACATTTCTTCTTCTTTCATTCCCATTAGCTGTGCTTTGTGAAAAGCTTCTTCTTTGCTGGTAGCAGTTACCAGCCGGAGCTGCTCATCAAACTGGGCGGTATGGTTTCCATCGCCGCAGATAATGCGAAATACCATTTTAGTAAGATACCAGTTCATAGATTGGTTATTGGTTAATTAGTTGATTGGGTTTACCGGGGCAACATATATACGGATTAAAAGCTTTTAATTTCTATTCCTCCGAATATTACTGTTCCTTTCAGCAGTAATATCTTGTCAGTATTCTCCGGCAGCGCTGTTACTGATCGTTTATCCTCCAGTCCTCCGAAAATGGTAACGGCTTCTGATTTTACTTCCCAGTTAGAAGGAACGATCAGCTTGGTGCCGCCAAAAATAGTAGTGATCTCAATAGCTACTTTTCCTTTGATATCAGCCTGTGTAAGGTTTAATTCAGTACCGCCAAAGATGTTGACGATATCACCGCCTTTGAAGTCTTTCGATAATATATTCTTCTTGTCGCCACCGAAGATGGAAGTGGAATCCACAAAATCATCCTTGCTCCAGGTTTCTTCATCGCTTAAAATAGAAGCACTATCGCCTGTACTGTTCTTTTTTTTGTTATCCCAGCTGCATTGCTCCCAGCTTTTGCGCCGGGGACGGATAATAATAAAAGCACCAATTAAGATCAGTATAAAAGGCCAGATGTAGCGGCGGATAGCCAGCTCCGGGTAAAGGTCACGCAGTAAAAAGGCGGTACCCACCATTATCAGTATAAGCCATGCGGCGCCACGAAATCCATGTTTGAAACCGATGAATATACCAAGGGCAATGAGGAATGACTGCCAGCTGAAGAGCCAGTCAGGCAGATCGGTTATACTGGCTTTTAGCAGGGCCGCCACACCTACCAGCAGAATAAATAAGCCTGTCCAGATATGACCATGCCGGCTGCGGTTCTCCCATTTTGTTTCCCAGTGCATCCTGCCTTCCTTCATCTTGTTTCTGAAATCTTCCGCCATATATTCAAATTTTATTCAAATCTATGTGGTCGGTGCGGATTGGTCAATGACAGATGGGTAATATACAGGCTGTTATCGGTGAATGGCGGATATAAAAGGGTGAAAAAAAGGTACGGAATTAAAAACGGGCCTTACGACAGGGAGCAGCTCCAGATCAGCTGGTAAGGTTCACTTTTTCCTTTGATACAGGTGAACAGGAAGCAGGTAATAAAAGGCATATTGATGGGTTCATTATGGGCGGCATCAATGGCCATGGTACCACTTACATATGTTTCAGTAGAAGATGTTTCAAGGGCTTTCAGACCACGGGGCATTAGTTGCTTGCTGAAACCGAGTTCGTAACGGCGGTAAGCTAATCTTTCTACCAGGTTCTGTACAAACTCAGGCTGATCGAAAGCGGCGGATATGTGCAGTGTCTGTTTCATAAAAAGGCTTTTAACTGTATGGCCCTTTTCACTCTGCACTTTGTCAACCCTGCGGGGCTATGTTACCTTATTTACGAATTAGATGCCGGAAAGGCCCTTTTTACTTATTAAGGGAATGTGAAAGTTGAGGAGAGGTTATCAAAGTTCGAGCATTGTCGAAGTACGGGAATTAGTATTTCGTAAGCCTGACCGGTCAAGCTGTTAAAGAAACGAAATTTACCTTAACTACAAAACAAGCCAGTGGCACTACGAGTGTATACAAAATGTCGCAGACGAATAGGTTAATGGTCAAGCGAAAACTGATGATTGGTAAAGATTAGCTGCTGAGTCTTCTTTTTCAAGCCCGTATTTAGCCAATGCTTTTGTCGATTGCAGTGCTTTTTAGCTAAAATGGGAAAGGTGGGTAGCCTTCTTTAAATTGTAATATTAAACCAACATAGAGTAGATACATGCACAAAATAACTATAGTAAATATTTGAAACTTCTTATTTTTTGAAAGCCAGAAAACGAAAAAATGAATTATTATAGCTATTATCCCTACAAATGGGGGGAGTATTAAATTAAATAAAGCACCAAGTTCTAAGCGATCTAAGTCTGCAGTCATCGCTAGTATGAAAGCAATAAATGTAGAAAGTACTATTGCATATATTCCAATTGTTCTAAGTTTCATAATAGCATTGCTACCAACTTTAAAAATACGAAACTTCTTGCCTAGTTTTAAGCTGCAGGTCAATGATAATTTGTGCAAAGATTATTGAACAAATTCAAACTTATCTCCGTCAAACAATCCCTTATCACTGAGTTTTAAATGTGGTATCACCAGCAGGGCCATAAAAGAAAGTGTCATAAACGGTGAACCTAATCCGGAGCCTGCATCTTTCACCACTTTATCAATCAATGAATATTGCTCAGCAATTTTATAACCATCTTCATTGCTCATCAGTCCGGCCACGGGAAGGGGAACGATCACTTCAACATCCTCTTTAAAAAAACTTACACCTCCCTTGTGTTCAATCACCAGGTTAACGGCCCCGCAGATACTTTCATCATCCACACCTACGGCCACAATATTATGACTGTCGTGTGCTACCGAAGAAGCCAGTGCACCCTGTTTCAATCCAAAATTCTTAATAAAGGCCGTTGCTGCCGGCGCATTAGTGTACCGGTTTACCACTACAATTTTCAAAATATCTCTTTCTGTATCACTAACAATATTCCCGTCTGCCACTTTGGGTAAAGAAGAAAGCCTGTTGGTGATCAGTTGCCCGTCCAGTGCTTCAATGACTGGTATAGTAAGTGGAGAATGGTCAGTAATGAATGGGATCTCAAAATCACTGGGTTGTTTTTTATCACAGGAAAAGTTATTGATCAACCCGGTCTTTTGACTTTTTATTTTTGATTTGCCATCTTCAGCTACTAACTGCCCGTTAATATAAGTTTTTACGACTTCAAAATTTTCCAGGTTTTTTACTACTATAAAATCTGCCGGATCACCTTCACGCAGTAACCCCACATCCAGTTTGTAATGAACTACCGGGTTCACACAGGCAGCTTTCAGTATTTTAAAAATATCAATACCTCTTGCAACAGCTCTTGCACAAAGCTGGTTGATATGTCCGATTACCAGGCTGTCGGGATGTTTATCATCACTGCAGAACATTATCATATCCGGCCAGTCATTCAATAAGTCAATCAGCACTTCAAAATTTTTGGCAGCGCTTCCTTCCCGGATAATGATCTTCATTCCGTATTGCAACTTATTCAGCGCCTCTTCTTTTGTAAAACATTCATGATCTGTGGCCCCCCTAAGTCCCCCCGAAGCGGGGAATTTAGAGTCTGCAGGTTGGGATATTCTTTCTATATAAAGCCGGGCTTGTTCTCCCCTCAATCCGGGGGCATGACCATCAACTGGTTTATTGAGTTTGTGTGCGGCTCCAATTTTTTTCATAACTCCTTCATCTTTATTCAGCACACCGGGGAAGTTCATCATTTCACTCAGGTATTTTATTTCATCCCGTTGTAAAAGTTTTTCTACATCAGTGGCATCCAGTACGGCACCGGCTGTTTCAAATACAGTAGCAGGTACACAGCTCGGTGCACCGAAGTTGAATTTGAAATGAACAGTCTTTCCATTTTCAATCATGAATTCAACACCTTTCATGCCGCATACATTGGCTATTTCATGCGGATCGCTTACAGTGCCCACTGTTCCATGTACTACTGCCAGTCTTGCGAACTCAGACGGAACCAGCATGGAGCTTTCGATATGGACATGGCTGTCGATGAAGCCGGGAAGAATGTAGTTAATTGGTTGATTAGGCAGGAGGGGATTAGGTTTGATAGATATTATCTTCTTGTTTTCAACAGTTATGGTTGCCGGGTAAATACTTTGCTGGTGTACATCTACAAGATTGCCGGTGAGGGAGAACGACGACATGTAATTAATTTGAATAAAGGTAAATCAGTAACTTCAAATCAAAAATGCCACATCTGTTATGAGAAAACTACTACTTCTTTTGGTTGCCGTTGCTTTTACATTTCATCTTACTGCACAAAAAACAAAACCAATACCCCCGGTTATTACAGAAAATAAGGAAGATGTTCTTTTAAAAAATGTAAAGTACCGCCTTATTGGTCCTTTCCGCGGTGGAAGAAGTGCCGCAGTAGCAGGCAGCTATAAAAATAAAACCACTTTTTACTTTGGCAGCACCGGTGGTGGTGTTTGGAAAACAGCTGATGGTGGCAGCAACTGGACAAATATTTCAGATAAATATTTCGGAGGCTCCATAGGTGCTGTTGCCGTTGCCCCTTCTGATGAAACTATCCTGTATGCAGGGGAAGGAGAAAACACCATGCGGGGAAATGTAAGTGAAGGATTGGGTGGTATCTGGCGCAGCGATGATGCAGGCAGAACCTGGAAGAATATTGGTTTGAAAGACGGACGGCATATCATCCGCATTATTATACATCCAAAAAATTCTGATATAGTGTGGGCGGCCGTTATGGGTCATTTATTCGGACCCAACGAAGAAAGAGGTGTATTTAAAACAACTGATGGAGGTAAAACATGGCGAAAAACTCTTTTTGTAAATAACCAGACTGGCTGCAGTGACCTGGTGATGGAACCGGGTAATCCTGCAGTTTTTTATGCAGGTACCTGGCGATTGATCCGTACTCCCTATTCACTGGAAAGTGGAGGTGAAGGAAGTGCTTTATGGAAAAGCACAGACGGGGGAGAAACATGGACCAATATTTCAACCCGCAAAGGATTGCCCAAAAATACATGGGGTATAGTTGGTGTAGCTGTTGCTCCTTCTAATACAGATAAAGTATATGCTCTTATTGAAAACAAAGAAGGCGGATTATTTATGAGTGCGGATGCCGGGGAAACATGGACACTTACCAGCAATGATAATAATATCCGGCAGCGGGCCTGGTATTACACAAAAGTATTTGTGGATCCGAGGAATGAGAATAAAGTGTATTGCCCGAATGTGAATTTTATGATCAGTACGGATGGCGGAAAAACGTTCAAAAGCATTTCAACGCCGCATGGTGATCATCATGACCTGTGGATCGATCCCGAAGATGGTAACAGGATGATAGTGGCTGACGATGGTGGCGGACAAGTGTCATTTGACGGAGGAAATAACTGGAGTACTTATCTGAACCAGCCAACGGCACAGGTGTATCGCCTGAGTACAGACAATGCATTTCCTTATCGCATATTAGGAGGGCAGCAGGATAACAGTGCTTTTCGTATCCGCAGCCGCACTTACGGAGCTGCCATAACAGCGACAGATATGGAAACAGCTGCAGGAAGTGAAAGCGGTTATGTGGTGGCCGATCCCGAAAACCCGGATATTACTTATGGCGGAAATTATATGGGCATGTTACAACGATTGGATCATCGTACCGGTGAGAGTCGTTTGATCAATGTGTGGCCTATTGATAATATGGGAGCCGGTGCCGAAGCAGCGAGGTATCGTTTCCAGTGGAATTACCCGATCTTTTTCTCACCGCATAATTCAAAAAGATTGTATGCGGCCGGTAATCATTTATTCGTAACAGAGAATGAAGGCAAAAGCTGGGAGCAAATTTCTCCGGACCTGACGACAAATGATAAATCAAAACAGGCTTCCAGCGGAGGACCCGTTACCCAGGACAATACATCGGTTGAGTACTACTGTACCATATTTACTGCAGCAGAATCTCCATACGAAAAGGACCTGTTATGGGCAGGCAGTGATGATGGATTGATTCATGTCAGTAAGGATGGTGGAAAGAACTGGGAGAATGTAACGCCCAGAGATTGCCCCAAAGCGATGATGTGGAATTGCGTGGAAGCTGACCCTTTCAAAAAGGGGGCTGCTTATTTTGTCGGAACCCGGTACAAGTCGGATGACTTTAGGCCATATATCTATAAGACTGAGGATTATGGCAAAACATGGAAGCTGATCACCAATGGTATTTCAAGCACACATTTTACGAGAGCAGTGCGGGCTGATAAAAAAAGACAAGGGTTGTTGTATGCAGGGACAGAGTATGGAATGTATATCTCTTATGATGGCGGCGCAAACTGGAAATCTTTCCAGTTAAATCTGCCTGTAACACCGATAACCGATCTGGCAATAAAAAATAATGACCTTATCATTGCCACCCAGGGCAGAAGTATTTATGTACTGGATGATTTATCTGTGGTACAGCAATCAGCTGTGGCGGTGACAGAGAAAGAGCTTCATGTTTTCAATGTTAATCCTGCTTACCGCATGCCTTCTGGTGGAAGAGGTGGTGGTTTTGGCGGAACAATGCGTAATGTGGGATTGAATCCATCAAACGGGGTTGTTATAAACTATTTCAAAAAAAATATAACAGACTCGACCAGGCTGGTTATAGAAATCCTTGATAAGAACAGGAAACTGATAAAATCATTTTCTACCAGTTCAAAGGAAAATAAGATCGAGATCAATAATGGAATGAACCAGTTTGTATGGGATATGAATTATCCTGTGGCCGAAAGGGTTGAGGGGTTAATACTGTGGAATGGATTTGTAAGAGGACCGAAGGCAGCACCGGGAGAGTATATTGCAAAATTCAGGTCTGGTGCTGATACTGCTGAAGTTGGATTTACCATTTTAGGCGATCCTAATTATAAAACTACCACCGCAGAGTACGATGAACAGGTGAGCTTTTTACTGGCTGTAAGAGATAAATTCTCTGAAGTGATGAAGGCGCTGAAAAATATTAAAGATATAAGGCAGCAGTTGACAGATTTCAGCAGCCGGGTAGGAAAAAGTATACCCAGGGAAATAAAAGAACAGGCAGACACGATCAATAAACAGATTACGGCAATAGAAGAAGCGCTGCACCAGACAAAAGCCAAAAGCAACCAGGATGTATTGAATTTTCCGATAAAGCTGGATGATAAACTTGCCAGTGTATATAATGCCGCTGCGGCGGGTAATACAGCGCCATCCCGGCAGGCGAAGGACGCTTACACAGAACTGGCAGCACAAACAGACCTTCAGTTAGGAAAATTGAAAAAGGTAATAGATGAAGACCTGGCTAAACTGAATAAGCTGATTCACCAGGTCATGCTTCCTGTGATTGGTCTAAAGAAAGAAGAAAAGGAGAAAGAGTAATAGAAAATAGAAAGGGCTTCTGATGAAGCCCTTTTAGTTATATTATGCAGCAGGTTTAAACTTTTTAGTTCGTTCTTTCATTAATGCGATGGCTTCTTCTTTGCTACCAAACATATTATTGATATTAACGAGATTGTCAGCCAGCTTATCATATCGCTTGGTCATTAGCCAAAGAAATATATGCAGGTAATGAATACCATCAAATACCAGTACTTTCTTTTGGGCCAGTTCATCCTTAGTTTTTAAAAATTCGCCGGGGATGTCTGTATAATGCATGGCGGGGCGTACATGATGGATGGCATGATAACCATCGTTCCAGCACATCTGGTTATACTTGGTATTGATACAATTGATCGTATTATCTTCCAGGTCATCCAGGTTTACAAAGGCATGTTGTGCCCAGTTACCCAGCATCATAACTATCCTGGCAAAAACAAAGGGGATAATGAAAATAAACAAGGTGGCATGAAAATTCACAAAACTCATTCCAACACAGAACAGGTAAAATGAAATCTCACCGGCTGTGAGCCGCATATAAAATTTCTTTCTCTTACGGCTGAAAAAATACATGAAAGTGTCCCTGAACCCAAGAAGAAGGAAACGGCTTACATAAGCTATAAATCCCCGGAGACTGTCTCTCTGGTAAGGCAAAGTGCTGCTGGCGTCATCGAGCATATTATTCTCCACATGATGCATGCCCATGTGATGAGCAAAATAAGTTTCAGGAGTATGGCCAAAAAATGGGCATACAAACCAGATAACATAATTATAAATCCAGGTATATGGTTTTTTGAAAAGCTTGCGGTGGCTGATACAATGAAGCATTAAACCAAACCGGCCTTTGAAATACATCTGGGAAATATAGAAATAAGGAATATAGGCCAGCCACCAATACCAACCCTGTAATACAGGTGTATATAATAAAATGGCCACAGGAATTACCAGGATATGAATGGCAGTCAGCAGATGAATAAATGGAAGATCCCTTTTATCATTGATATATTTCAGCCAGAATCTTTCATATTGCGAAAATTCCTTTGGTTCTGTATAAACCGGATCCGTAATTACTGTCAGTGCCTTCATTCGATATATAATTGTTCAAACAAAAATCAAAAAGAGCATAATTCTTCCTTTTGAAAAAATAACCCGTTGGTTTCCAGGGAAAAAAGTTCAATGCGAGGGCATAAAATTACAGCATTCTGTTTAATACCGCTTTTTTGTTTAATAGCTTGACTTTATGATTTTTATCATGTCGTTTTAAGCCTACATTTTCAGATCGGGTTTTACAGACCTTACTCCTGTAGTGGCTCCGCCATTTAAAGTCAGGTCTACAGGTTTATTTGTTTTCCATGCTCCACGGGTAAAGTCAGGAATATCAATGGTTCTTGATTTTTTATTAACTGACCGCTCACTCAATGGCATTATACAACTCCAGGCAGCAGCATCATATACATCCTGGTCAAGCGGCAAACCATTTCTGAGACAGTCTATCAGCCGCCAGTCCATAATAAAATCCATACCTCCGTGTCCCCCCACTTCTTTGGCCACTTCACCAATATGTTTAACGATCGGCAGCGTATATTTTTCTTCGAGTTTTTTTAACTCTTCCTGTTTTATCCAGCTATGACCGAATGCTATTCGTTGCGGACCAGGCCATTTTTGTGCTGCCCCTTTTGTGCCGCTTACCAAATGAATTCTTGAATAGGGCCGCAGGCTTGAAACATCATGCTGCACCATAATACTTTTCCCTTTAAGGGTTCTGATAAGTGTGGTATTCATGTTGCCCCGGTAAGATTTGTCAACATACTCTTTAAAGAAATCATCTTTTGCAGCCAGTTCCTTCGCCATATTATTCATGGTAAAATCATTCGTACTCATACTTACCAGGTGATCAAATTTATCACCCCGGTTAATATCCATGCATTGAGCAATGGGCCCTAATCCATGAGTAGGATACAAATTTCCGTTATGCCCGATATTTTCTTTCAGTCTCCACATATCTGCGTATGCTTTTTTATTGAACGTCCAGTCTTTAGTCAGATCATGGATGTAGGCTCCTTCAGCATGTACCAATTCGCCAAACATTCCCTGTCTTGCCATGTTCAGGGTAAGTAGTTCAAAGAAATCATAGCAGCAATTCTCCAGCATCATGCAATGTTTTCTTGTTTTTTCGGATGTTTCCACCAGTTCCCATAATTCATCCATTGTTTTTCCGGCAGGAACTTCCACGGCTGCATGTTTTCCATTTTTCATTGCCCGCAAAGCGATGGGTGTATGCAGGTGCCAGGGAGTGGGAGTGTACACCAGGTCAATATCATTACTATCGCATAAAGCTTTCCAACCTTCTTCGCCACTGTATTCTTTTGCTTTGGGCCTTCCCATTTTTTCCAGTGCTTTTTGAGAAGCAGCTACACGATCAGGATATTTATCGCACAAAGCCACTATTTCCACACCATTTATATAGCTAAGTCTTTCTACTGCATCAGATCCCCGCATACCTAATCCTACTAAGCCAATGCGAACTGTTTCAATCTTTGGTGCAGCATATCCGCACATATTGAATGGCTGCCTGCGGTTTTCAAGCAAGGCTGAGCGGTCCATTTGTTCATCAGTAGCACCTATTGCTTTTGCAAATGAAGGAAGGCCGGTGGCCAGCACGCCACTGCCAATGGCCATGCGGCGAAGAAAATTTCTGCGATTGGTATTCATACAGCAATTTATTATTGCTGCAAGTTCATAAAATTATCGGCATTATAGTGAAGTAAAAGAAATTGAAACAATCGTTTGATAAATGAATCTATTGAACAGTAATCTCTTTTCTCACACTTTCATTGCCTGTTCTGTCAATGGCTGTTACAGCAATTTGTTTTAATACTAGGGTTGTTTTATTACTTTCTATGCTGTTATTTAAAGAATAAGACCTGTCATTCCTGTTTAGTATTATATAATTCCAGTTATTACCATATTTATAGTATACTACCCATCTGAATACATCTTTTTCATCCGGATGACTCCAACTGATGCTGATCTTATCTGATTTGTTCGTGGTAATAGTTGGTGCTGCCGGAGCTTTGTTATCCAGCCAGGGGCTGGCAGGAACCAATGCCTGTTTTTTATAAGTACTTTCGAGTAATGCTTTTGCCAGGTTTGGATTTTTGGTAACTGATGAAATACTCCAGTGAACAGCTCCTTTACTTTCGGGAACCATACCACGGGTAATCATGATCTGGTTAAGCGTTTCATTTACTGATCTTACACTCGTATCTCTACCTACACTCATACCCGGCCACAAATGCCTTTTCAATATATTCTCTCCTGACCACCATCCAAGCAGTACAGGAAAACTTTGTGCTTGCCGGTTGATCGGCCAATAGAGTTGCGGGGCAAAATAATCGATCCATCCTTTATTCAGCCACAATTTAGCATCAGCATATAACTGTTCATATTGATCAAAACCTTCTACCGATTCCGGATAACCAGGCCGCCAGATACCAAAGGGACTAAGGCCAAATTTTACATAGGGTTTTGTTGCTTTGATCTTACTATATAAACTTTTAATAAACACATTAACGGCTTCTCTGCGCCAATCACCTCTTGATAATTTACCGCCCGCCTGCTGATAGGCATTCCAACTGGCAGAATCAGGAAAATCTGCACCAAGGTTATAAGACGGATAGGGATAGAAGTAATCATCAAAATGAACACCATCTATATCATACCTGTTTACCAGGTCCATCACTACAGCAGTGGAGTGATCCTGCGTTCCCTTTTGTGCAGGATCCAGCCACCAATAGCCTTCTTTGAGATAAAGCGCCAGTTCAGGTCTTTTCTTCACAATGGAATGTTCAGTGATCTCTTTTCCATCTTTATGGTGTGCCCGGTAAGGATTGAGCCACACATGTAATTCAATACCTCTGTTATGTGCTTCCTCTACCCAGAATTCGAGAGGATCATAGTAAGGTGACGGGGCTTGCCCCTGTTTGCCGGTAAGATAATAAGACCATGGTTCCAGTTCGCTATTGTATAACGCATCACATTGTGGCCTCACTTGCAGGATAGCAGCATTGAAATTATGTTTCTGTAAAAAATCGAGTAGCTCAATAGCTTCTTTTTTTTGTTCCTCAGTACTTAGTCCCGGTTTGCTCGGCCAGTTGATATTAGCTACAGTAGCAATCCAGGCAGCCCTGAATTCTTTCATTACACCTGTTGCACCTGAAGTGGCTGGTGTAGCTGCAATCTTTTTTTGTGTGGAACAGGAAATAACTATACTCAGTGTGAAGATTGAAATAACAGGCGGAAGATAATAACGTATCATTTTCTTACTTTAAATGGCAACAATAATAACTTATTAAAAGTAAGATAAATAAGTGTTACAAACCTTTTAGAAGATCAGGTCTCCTGTCTTTGGTTCGCTGAATGGATTGTTCATGCCGCCATTCGTCTATTAGTTTATGGTTGCCACTCATCAATATATCAGGAACCTTCCAGCCGCGGAAATCAACAGGCCTTGTATATACAGGAGGGGCTAATAAATTATCCTGGAAGGAATCAGTAAGTGCGGAGGTTTCATCATTCAATACACCGGGTATCAGCCTGCCGATAGCATCTACCAACAGCGCTGCAGGTATTTCTCCTCCGCTTAATACAAAATCGCCAATGGAAATTTCTTTGGTTACATAGTGTTCTCTTATTCTTTCATCGATGCCTTTATAATGACCGCAGATGATCAGGAGATTCTCTTTCAATGAAAAAGCATTGGCCATTTTCTGATCGAAAGTTTTTCCATCAGGTGTCATATAAATTATTTCGTCATATTTCCGGCTTTGAGACAGTTCATCAATAGCTTTTGCCAATGGTTCGCACATCATTACCATACCGGCACCGCCTCCATATTGGTAATCGTCTATTTGCCCATACTCATTCACAGCCCATTTGCGCAGGTGATGAACCTGAATATTCAAGAGTCCTTTATCCTGTGCCCTTTTCATCATACTGTGCTGAAAAGGACTTTCGAGTAATTCCGGAAGAACAGAAAGAATATCTATGTGCATGTGGCAAAGATAGGAACTGCTTAGTTGCAGGAAACATCAACGGTGCTGCGCCCTTCATTTACAGCCCGGTCTTTTGCAATCACCTGTATCTTATAATTAACTCCCGATACCGCCGTTAATGACTGATTGAAAGTCGTATTGTTGCTGCCGGGATATTGGTGAACATCCATGATCAGGGCCCCTGTATTTATATTGCTTACATGAATATGTACTTCAGCTATGTAAACGTTATCAGTAATACTCCCGCTAATATTTATCAACTGCCCATTGGTGAATACCTGGTTATTAACCGGATTGTTAATGATGACTACCGGTAGTTCATTATCTTTTGCTGTTTCATTTTTATCTGAACAGGCCGAAAAGAAAGAAAAAAATAAGAACACGATAACGCAAAATCTCATAGTCTAAAGTTAATGCAAACAAAAATAGAAACCCCCGGGGAACCGGGGGTTGACATTGAAACAAAAACCAACGATAGCTCATTTTCATGAGCCACATTTTAAGTGTATTTTTTCACCTCTGAATCAAAAGTACAGAGCCCCCGATACCGGTAAAGTGACAATTGTCATGCCGGCAAATGATATAAGTCAGTTGGTTTTTTCCATTAATTCCCGCAAAAAAGATATCATTAACCTTTTTTACTGTGCATATTGATTAAAATCAGGTTTTACGGGCAGGCATATTGCTATTTTGCCCGCGAAAGTGAAAATATGAAGCTGACCCATTCTACCCTTATTAGTGAGAATTCCTGTGCTGCAGATATTGTGAAACAGCATTACCGTACAGCCACTGTATTTAGGAAGTACGGGATAGAGTTTTGTTGCGGGGGCAGGTGGCCACTCAAAATGGTTTGCGAGACAAAAGACCTGGACCTGGATAATATCTTAAAAGAATTAAGACAGGCCAGCAGGGTTATCAGCATTCCCGGCTATCTCCCTTTCGAAACATGGAAAATTGATTTTTTGACAGATTATATTGTCAATATTCATCATGAATACCTGCGTCAATCATTACCTTCTATAAAAGAGCAACTGGGGAAATTTGTAGCCGAGCACCTGAAAAAATACCCATACCTGGCAGAGGTCGAGAGTCATGTCAACTTTTTAGATAAAACCATGATTCCGCATTTGCTCCAGGAAGAAGAGATCATCTTTCCATACATACGGCAAATCGCACATGCTTATCAGAGCAAAGAACCCTATGCGAGACTGCTGGTACGGACCCTGCGAAAACCTGTAGAAGATATCATGCATCATGAACATGAAATTCTGGAGAAAACATTGCATCAGCTTCGAAGACTTACCAATAACTACACGGCGCCAGAAGCTGCTTGCACAAGCCATACTCTTTCTTATTCGCTTTTAAAAGAACTGGACGATGATCTTGTTCAGCATTTGCACCTTGAAAATGACATATTATTTCCCAAAGCAATAGCTATGGAAAAAGAACTTTTGGAACGGCATTAACCTGCAATTGCCTTTTCACTCCATTTTGTACTTACTTTGTCGTACAATTTATTAACCCGATGGGTAATCTGAATAGTCGTATAATAATTGCATGGGCAATCTTTGTTTTTGGATTTGCCATAACACTTGCTTTTTTGTTTAAAGATTATGAACTGGCAGTAAGCGGCATGCTGCTTTTTATTATACTGACAGCTTTTATTCCAGGATGGCGGTCTACTTTGATTGCCGGTGTGGTTAGCATGGTAGTTATGACAGGGCTGGTCATTTATTTTAAAAATGAGCAGAACGATATTATCCGGGCCTTACTTTCACAGGTGTACTCACTTTTTGTTGTTGTTTTTTCCGTGATCGTTATTTTTTACCTTAAAAGGATGCAGCAGAATTTTGCCTATGAGAAAACACATATGGCTTCCCTGTTTGAAAATGCTACGGAAGGCATTCTCCTGACTGATAAAACAGGTAGTATCATTCTTATCAATCCTGCTGCCGAAAGGATGTTTGGCTACTCATCAAATGAGTTGTTTGGTGAGAAGATCGAAAAATTGATCCCACAGCGTTTTCATGACAAACATGTTGGTCTTCGGGAGGGCTTTTATAAAAAACCGTCCAACAGGTCTATGGGTACAGGACGGGATCTGTATGCAAGAAGAAAGGATGATTCTGAATTTCCTGTTGAGATAAGCCTTAGCCATTATATGCAGAAGAGTGAAGCTTTTGTGATCGGGTTTATCGTTGATATTACTGCTAGGAAAGAAATTGAAAAGAACCTGCTGCGTCAGAAAATGGAATTGGAAAAGATAAGTAATGATATCAGGAAACTTAATGCAGACCTGGAAGGAAAAGTAGAAGAAAGAACAATTATACTGAAAGAAGCATTACAGAAACTGGAAGAATCGCAGCTGGAATTAAGTGAATCGCTGGATAAGGAGCGGCAGTTGAATGAAATAAAAAGCAGGTTTGTTTCAATGGCCTCCCATGAATTCAGAACACCTCTGAGTACTATTCTTTCTTCTGCTACATTGGTTTCAAAATACCCGGAGACAGATGATTTTGAGAAAAGGGAAAAGCATATAAGAAGGATCAAAGACTCAGTGAATCATATGAATGAGTTGCTGGAAGATTTTCTGTCGCTTGGCAAACTGGAGGAAGGGAAAGTAGGAGTTACGGTTTCTTCTTTCTGCGTGAAAGATTTTATTGAAGACGTAGTAGATGAAATGAAAGCTCATCTGAAAAACGGGCAGGAGATTATCCCTGTTTGTTCAGGGGATGCCAGTTTTAAAACGGACAAAAGAATGCTTAAAAATATTTTGCTTAACCTTATTTCTAATGCGATAAAATTTTCGCAGGAAGGTAAGACTGTAAAAGTAAGTACGGTGGTAGAAAATAAGGAGTTGATCATTTCTGTAAAGGATCATGGTCTCGGAATACCCGATGAAGACCAACCTCATCTCTTCAGCACTTTTTTTCGTGCAAAAAATGTCAGTAATATACAGGGTACAGGTCTTGGCTTGCCAATTGTAAAACGATATGTTACCTTGCTGGGCGGGGATATTGAGCTGCTAAGTGAACTGGAAAAGGGAACTGAGGTTACTATCAGCCTTCCGGAGTACCAGGAGCCCTCCGTTCTGTAAGCATTTTTTTCTGCTTTTCTTCTATTGTGTATTTTTAAAGTATGAACAAAAGTGAAGCTATACCGGTAATAATTATCAGCTCCTTGCTTTTACTTTACTGCATTCTCATTCTTACCGGAACAGCAATAGGTATTGCAGAATTTATTTTCATTATTTCTCCGGTGGCAGTAGCCTGGATGGTTTACCAGGTTATCCGGTATGGGAAAAAGGAGTATCCTGAATTGAAAGATGAGCAGGAATGGGGCTACCTGGATAAAGAATAAATGATATACTTAAGAATTACTGAGGATGACACACTGTTGCATCTCCCGGTGATTGTGGCATTTCGGGGCTTATAAAAGGAATACCAAGGTTCAACCCCCGCAGAATAAGCAAAACCCCCATCAATGTAATAAATACAGGTACAGCTTTTCTCATTAGTTTCCTGGCTTCAACGTTGATCATTTGACCGGCATAACCCATCAGCATCATAGCTGGTAATGTGCCAGCACCAAACATGGCCATGAAGCTCACACTCTCGGCTATCTCAGTAAATGAAAGTGTGGCAGCAACTGCTACATAAACAAGCCCACAGGGCAATAAACCATTTGCCAGACCTAATAGCAAAAAACTAAGCAGGCCGTTTTGTTTTTTTAGCAGTCGGCTGATTAATTGCTGGATGGAAAAATAGAAACGATTAAAGAACGAGAAGTGAACACTGTTCTTACTTATAAAATACATGCCAGCCATTACCAGTACAATTATACCTAAAGCAATGGAAAACCATTGCTGGTATCCGCTTATATAGATCCTTCTTCCGGCTAATCCGAAGATCAGTCCTATTAAACTGTAAGTAATGATCCTGCCAAACTGGTAGGTAAGCAGGGAAAGAAACTTTTCCGTTTTAGATAAATGATGGGTAGGCAATGCTAAGCTTAACGGACCGCACATACCCACACAATGCAGGCTGCCGGCAGCTCCAAGCGTAAATCCTGATATGATGGCTTCCCATAACATTAGAAAATAGTTAGGCCTGTTTCGGAATAATAACTTTTGTCCTCAGCACTCCATTTTATTTTAACGGTATAATTGCCCGGAGCTATTGAGTTAACAGTGAATGATTGAGCTGCCTGGCTATCAGTTTTCAAAGTGAATTTTTTATCTTTTTTTGAATCATAAGCACAGTAGAACCAAACATCACCGGACACGGATTTATTTTTCATTTCTTCAGGTAGCTGGAGAATAATAACTTCTTCTTTTTGTACAAGCTTTACAGGAGAAGAAAGTGAATTTGCCTGCGCTGTTCCGTCAATAACCTGCTGGTAGCGCAGTTCTTGTTTATAATAGTCTTTCTCCACCAGCTCAAAATCAGTGTTCATCGAACGATACGCCAGGTAACCCATACCTGAGCCGAAGGCAATGAATGCAAGTAGTAATTTGTTTCCCCAATTCATGGTAATTATTTTTGTTATAATCACTGCCTGCTGAAAGGCCCGGTGAAATTAGTTTTAATGCTCGTAACCTTTTTGTCTCCTTCATACAATCCCACTTCCAGTTTCATTTTTCTTTTGGTTATGTATGTTCTTGGCAGTACGATAAAAAACGATCCTGTAGCCTGGTCTTCCTGTTTAAGCAACACTTCTCTTGCTCCAACCATTTCTATTTTTCCAATTGTTGCTGCATCGCCTTCCAGGTGCAGTGTAACCGGAATATCCTTGATTGTTTTGTTGATGATTTTGATATTAAAGAGGTTACTGAGACTGTCAGTTCCTCTTTCCTGGTAAAGTTGCCCCCTCGTCCTTACTATGGTGCCGTCGATATCCTTGCGGGTAAGCAGGAGTGTTGCCAGGATACCAGTCAGAAAGATCAGTAGAACTGTATAGAATTTCATCCTGCCGGTATACCTGAGTTTTTTTCCTTCGGCTATGCCATTTTCAGATGCATAGCGTACAAGTCCCCGTGGCCGGTCTACTGCATCCATCATTTTATCACAGGCATCGATACAGGCAGTACAGCCTACACATTCCATTTGTGTGCCATTGCGGATATCTATACCGGTTGGACATACTTTCACACACTGAAAACAATCTATGCAATCGCCGGTATTTAGTTCTGCCGGCTGATTCTTTTTGAATTTTCCTCTTGGCTCTCCTCTTTTGTGATCATACGCTACAATCATGGAGTTGCGGTCAAGTAATACGCTTTGCAGTCGGCCATAAGGACAAACAACTGTGCAGGCCTGCTCCCGGAAATAAGCATATACTCCATAAAAGATGCCGGAGAATAACAATATTGACATGAAGCCAATCACATGTTTGCTCACCGGTTCTGTAATGATCTTTACCAGCTCATCCATCCCGATGATATAGGCGAGGAAAAAGTTGGCAATAATAAATGCCAGCAAGTAAAAGACAATGTGCTTGATGGTTTTCTTGCGGATCTTTTCTGCCGTCCAGGGGGAGTTTTTCAGGATCTTTTGTTTTGCGGCATCTCCTTCAATCAAATACTCCACTTTACGAAATAGCATCTCCATAAAAATGGTTTGCGGACATACCCATCCGCAAAATAGGCGACCAAAGGCAGCAGTAAAAAGAACGATGAAAATGATGAATGTAACCATCGTTAACCCGAAGATGAAAAAATCCTGGGGCCAGAATATTTTTCCGAAAATGATAAACTTGGCATCAGGAATATTGAAAAGGAACAAGGGCCTGCCATTTACTTTAATAAACGGCAGGGCAAAGAACAGTACAAAAAACCCCCAGCTTACCCAGGTGCGGATATTATAGAACTTCCCTTTTGGTTTTTGCGCAAAAACCCATTTTCTTTTCCCTTTGGCATCAACAGTGGCTATCCTGTCACGAAACGATTCATTCAGGTTTTCTCCGGGTGTAGTCTCGTTGGTTACATTTTCATTCATTGTAATACTTGTTTCACTGGTTCATTGCCACTTTCTTTGCCTCGGTGGCTGCAGAATCAACTGCAGGAGCAGCCGGGGCCGCTTCTTCTTTATACAATTCTCCCTGCGGAGCTCTTGGATTGGCAGGTTTAGTACCTTTTAGTGATTTTATATAACTGGCTACCTGTGCCATTTGCTTTGCAGACAATTCGTCTTTCCAGCTTTTCATACCATTATTGGCACCATATTTTATCGTCTTGAATATGTTTTTAATATTGCCTCCATATATCCAATATTCATCTGTCAGGTTAGGACCTACAGTATTCCCTCCACCATCTGCGCCATGACAAGCGGGGCATTTGGTTGGATCGGTAAATATTGCTTTTCCTGCTTGTATATCTTCAGCACTGGTAAGTAGTGTCACTGTATTCTCATCAACCGCTTCTCCTTTTTGTTTCAGGTACTCTTGAATCTTAGCTTCAGCTTTTGCCACTGATCTTTCGTATTCCTGTTTGCTGGAAGGTCCGGTATGAGACACATGAAAGCGCCACAGGTAAATGGCAGCAAAAACGATACAGAGATAAAATCCATATAGCCACCATGGCGGAAGACGATTGTTCAGTTCACGAATGCCATCATAATCATGACCGAGATCCAGGTCTGCTTCTTCACTTACCGGGCGGAGTTTATTGAATCTGTCCCACCAGCTAAGCTTATTGGCTTTTACTTCAGCAGGTCCCACGCTTGTTTCCAGTTTTTCTTTTTCTGTTTTCAGTAAGAACTTGATGTTGATCAGTAATGCAATGATGATAAACAATTCAAGAAACAATACTGTTGCCATGATATAAAATGTAGACGCTGACATTCCACCAATTGTTTTGGCAGCTGTTTTAGCGGCATCAGTCGTAGCTGCAGCATCCTGGGCAAGTAATGCAGGTCCTGAAAGCAGCATTACGATCAGCAAAGAGGCTACGGCAACTGAAGTACTGCTTTTTTCTTTTTTTCTTTTTTTCAATTTTACATCAGCTGCACCGATCAAAATATTGGCAAGAATACCAATGATGATCAGTAACAATGCCATCAGAATGATAAGCGTTAATGCCAGCGGGTTGCTGAATATTGAAGGCTCTGGCGGACCGGCAGCCCAAACAGGCTGAGCAGCCATTATTAATAACGAGGCCAGTAAGCCCAGTATGTGTTTTGTTTTAGTACGCATATATAAAAGCATTACAGGTTAGTTTAATTATTAATTGTCTAAAGGAATACGGCTGATGTCCTGGAAATTTTTCTTCTTGGTTTTGAATACCCATGTCAGCATGACAAGGAAAAACAAGAAGAAAATCAAAAGTGAAGTCAGTCCAAAGATGTCGACACCGCTTACTTTTTCTAAATAATTAATGAACTTCATTTTTCAGGGTTTATTTGTTTTCAGCTACTGGTTTAGGTTCATTGGTAATATCACGGCCAAGACGTTGCAGGTAGGCGATCAATGCTATGATCTCCATGTCTGAAGGAGTTTCGATTTTATCCTTTTTCAGGTTCGCTGCAATAGAATCAGCCTGGTGCATCAAATCCCGGTTGGCTATCTTATCATACCCTTCCGGGTATGGAACACCGAGTGTTCTCATGGCCCTGATCTTAGCCGGGGTAGAACTTGTATCCAGTTTATTATCGATCAGCCATACATATTGCGGCATGAGTGAGCCGGGAGACATTGACCTTGGGTCATACATGTGATTGTAATGCCATGAATCTGGTCTCTTTAATTTAGGTGCTCCTTCTCTTGCCAGGTCCGGGCCAGTTCTTTTACTTCCCCATTGGAAAGGATGGTCATATACAAATTCACCTGCTTTGGAGTATTCACCATATCTCGCCACCTCATCACGGAAAGGACGGATCATTTGCGAGTGACAGGTATAGCAACCTTCACGGACATAAATATCTCTTCCTTGCAGCTCCAATGGTGTATAGGGTTTTACACTTGCAATAGTGGGTACATTTGATTTTACCAGGAATGTGGGTATCATCTGAACCAACCCGCCAATAGAAACAAGAATAAGGCTCAGAATTAGCATGGTCACCGGTTTTCTTTCAATTACTCTGTGCCAGTATTCTTTTTTATGGCTTGTTTCTTTTACTAATGGTGCGGCCTCTGCAGCTTCGTTAGGTATGAATACTCCTTTTTTGACAGTTTTATACAAATTGTAAACCATCATTAGTGCACCTATCAGGTACAAAGTACCACCGATACTACGGGAGATATACATCGGTATAAGGTTGGTAACAGTCTGCAGGAAATCATATTTTATTTGTCCTTCTGGAGTAAACTGTTTCCACATGGAAGCTTGTTCAAAACCTGCCCAATAAAGAGGTACTGCATACAGAATGATACCAATAGTACCAAGCCAGAAGTGATTAGTGGCTAATTTTTTGGAATATAAAGTGGTGCCCCACATTTTTGGGACCATATAATAAAGTATTGCAAAAGCAAGGAAGCCATTCCATCCCAGTCCGCCTATATGTACGTGGGCTATGGTCCAGTCGGTGAAGTGCGAAATAGCATTAATGCTCTTTAGACTGAGCATCGGCCCCTCAAATGTGCTCATACCATAGCAGGTAATAGCTACCACCATGAATTTTAAAACCGGATCTTCTCTTACTTTATCCCAGGCACCACGAAGGGTAAACAAACCATTCAGCATACCTCCCCAGCTTGGAGCAATGAGCATTATAGAAAAAACAACTCCCAGTGATTGTGCCCAGTCAGGTAAAGCAGAGTATAACAGGTGGTGAGGGCCAGCCCAGATATATATAAATATCAATGCCCAGAAGTGAATGATAGAAAGACGATAAGAATAAACCGGCCGGTTCGCAGCCTTAGGCAGGAAGTAGTACATCAAGCCCAAAATTGGTGTCGTAAGGAAAAATGCTACGGCATTATGACCATACCACCATTGCACCAGGGCATCCTGTACGCCTGCATACCAACTATAGCTTTTCATAAATGATACCGGGATGGCTATGGAGTTTACAATATGCAGCATAGCAACGGTAACCCAGGTAGCTATATAAAACCATATCGCTACATACAAATGCCTTTCCCTTCTCTTGATAATGGTACCAAACATATTGATACCAAATATTACCCATACAATGGTAATGGCTATATCAATTGGCCATTCCAGTTCTGCATATTCCTTACTGGTAGTAAATCCCATCAGCAGTGTAATAGCAGCAGCGGCTATAATACCTTGCCATCCCCAGAAATGGATCCAGCTTAGCCTGTCGCTGAACATTCTTGTTTTACAAAGGCGCTGCAGGGAGTAATAAACACCGGTGAAGATAGAATTACCTACAAAGGCAAAAATGATTGCATTGGTGTGTAAAGGACGGAGGCGGCCAAACGTTGTTGGAGCGAGGTTTAAACTGATAGCTGGATAATAGATCTGGATAGCAGCCCATAAACCTGCCAGCATACCCACTATCCCAAACACGATGGTGGCAATACCAAAGGCCTTTACAATCTTGTTGTCATAATAGAATTTTTCTACTTGCATAAACTGGGTTGTTTTATTGAGTTATACGGTTTTGGTTTCTGAAGAAGGTTTATCATCAAACAAGATGCGGGAAGAAGGAGAGTAGTCATCTTCAAACTGTCCTGATTTTACCCCCCATAAGAAGGCAAAAAGAAAAAGACCTGCGATGGAGATACTGGCTATCAGGAGGATGATTATTACACTCATACTTTTTTTAGATAATATTAGGGGTAAAAGTATTTTTCCGCTTTGCGGTAAAGGGTAACCAGTATCAAGGGGTTAGCTGATTTTTGTCAGGAACTAATCGAATGATGTACGATGCGGTGGTTTTAGAGTTTCATCTGCCTGGCAATCAGGCTGCTACTGCCGAAGGTGAGTAACAAAATGCTCAGCGAACTGCTTGGCATAAGTATAGCAGCAATAAGAGGTGATAAAGTGCCTTGCACTGCAAAAAATAAACCGATTACGTTATAAACGATTGACAAAACAAAACTGGCAATCACAATATTCCGGTTAGCCCGGCATAGGCTGATAAACCGGGTAAGTTTGGAAAGTTGTTTTGCCTCAATAATGGCGTCGCTGGAAGGAGTGAAATTGTTTGTTTGCTCAGCTACTGCAATACCTATATCGCTTTGTTTCAATGCTCCCGCATCGTTGAGACCATCCCCGATCATCATTACCTTTTCACCCTGTTGCTGCAGGTACTTGATATATTGCAGTTTATCCTCTGGTTTTTGATGAAATAATAGTGTAGCCTTCTTGCCCAATAATTTTTGAAGTGTCTCTTTTTCAGCCGTGTTATCTCCTGAAAGAACCGATAAATGATACTCCTTCTTTAATTCTTTTATTAGTGAAGGAATAGCTTCACGGTAGTGATTGCTGAAAAGGAAATATCCAAAAATTTCGTTATTAAAACTCACAAAAACAGCCGTACCGGGTTGAGTGGCTGTTTTGCCAGTAACAAAATGGTATGAACCCAGTTTCAAACGGTCATTACCTGCCACTCCCTCAATACCCTGCCCGGTGGTTTCTTTAAAATTATCAACAGTAATTACTTTTGCCCGGCCCAGGTATTTGACAAGGGCTTTGCTTAAAGGATGGTTAGAGCTTTCGGCCAATGCAGCCACTTGTTGCAGCTGGTGATCGGAAATGGGTTTACCCTCATATACAATATCCTGTTGCTGGGTTGAAGTGAGCGTACCGGTTTTATCAAATACAATATGCGTAGCCCTGGCCATATCTTCTATTGTTTCTGCATTTCGCAGGTAGAAATGATTCCGGCTTAGTATTCTCAGGATATTCCCGTTAGTGAATGTGTTTGACAGGAACAAAGCACAAGGACAGGCAATAATGAAAATGGCTGTCACAGCAGGCCACATCTTTGCCGGATCATTTAGTTGCCAGTAAACAGCGGTAGCAGCGGCAATGGCCAGGATGATATAGGTGAAATATCGGCTTAACAAATGAACAAAGGATACATTTTTGGTTTCAGCAGTATTTTTAAATTCATCCCTGTTCCAGAGTTTAGTCAGATAGCTTTGGGTTACTTCTTTTACTACCAGTATTTCAATATTCCCTTCCGTTTGTTTGCCTCCCGCATATACAATTTCTCCCATCTCTTTTAATACTGGCAGGGATTCACCGGTTACAAAACTATAATCGATAAAGGCCTTTCCTTTGGTAAGTATTCCATCGGCGGGAATCAGTTCTTCATGGTGAATAAGAAGTGTGTCTCCGGTCTTGATATCAGGCAGGGCTGTTGGAACCTCTTTATCCTCTTTAACTACAGAAACGGCTATTGGGAAGTAAGAGGTATAGTCTCTTTCAAAAGATAACTGTCGCTGTGTTTTATCCTGTAATATGCGACCTGCCAGCATAAAGAACACAATACCGGTCATAGAATCAAAGTAACCACCCCCCGTACCACTGATTACTTCATAGGCACTCCGGATAAAAGTAATGATGACCGCCAATGCGATTGGTGCATCAATATTCAGGAATTTGTGCTTGAGACTTTTCCAGGAGGATTGATAAAATGGCAGGGCTGAATACAATAATACCGGGATAGCGAGGAAAAAATTAGCCCAACGGAAAACATTCAATAAGACTTTTTCACTGGCATCAATACCAAGGTATTCCGGAAAACTCATTAGCATAATATTGCCAAAGGCAAAACCTGCTACTCCAATCTGGTACACCATGCTTTTGTCAATGGCCGGCCTTTTCTCTTTCAGATCGTTCAGGCTGATATAGGGCTCATAGCCAATACTGGTCAGGGTTTCGGCAACTTTTCGGAGGCTGGTTTTGCCAGTCAGGAAAATTATATCAACTTCTTTCCTTGTAAAATTGACCTTGCTCGAAACAACTCCTCTATCCAGGCGGTACAGGTTTTCCAATAAATATAAACAGGAACTGCAGTGCATCTGCGGAAGGTAGAAGGTGATATGCACTTGTTTCTCATCCCGGAAACTTACAAGTTGTAACTGTATCTTTTCATCGTCCAGGAAAGCAAATTTGTCTTTTCTGACTTTGATGCGCTGGTTAAGGCCCGGATTCTCATTTAGATTATAATAATCACAAAGATCACTCTGGTTCAGGATCTGGTACACCATTTTGCATCCTTCGCAGCAAAAAATCTTTTCTTCCGAATGAATTTTACTATTCGGGCAGGTCTCGCCGCAGTGATAGCAAAAAAGTTCCTTATCAGTAATTACTGGTGAAGCCATTTTCCGGAAAATATGAAGTTGCTAAAGTAGCCGGGAGCTCCCGGGAGGTGGCTGAGCAAGTTCACTCATCAAACTGATTTTTATCAAACCATGGTTTTACCTATTTTGCACCACTGTTTAACTAAAAGCTGCACTATGTCACAAAGAACTATCCTTATTATTGATGATAACGAAGATATCAGGGAAAATACAGCAGAAATACTTTCTTTAGGCGGTTACAAAACAGTAACGGCTGAAAATGGGAAAAAAGGAGTGGAGGCTGCATTAGCAGCCAAACCGGACCTGATCGTTTGTGATATAATGATGCCGGAGTTAGATGGTTATGGCGTACTTCACCTGCTTCGCAAAAATCCTGAGACAGAAAACATTCCGTTGATTTTTTTAACAGCCAAAGCAGAAAGAAGTGATCTGCGTAAGGGAATGGAGATGGGGGCTGATGATTATGTGACCAAGCCTTTTGAGGAAATAGAGTTGATGAATGCCATTGAATCAAGGCTAAAGAAGTATGATGTATTGCAAAAGAAGTACGATCCAAGTGGTAAAGGCCTGAGTGAACTGGCAAACGACCTGCGGGAAAACGGCATGCTGCAGTTCAACCCGGATAATTATAATTCAGAGATTTATACCAAGAAGCAGGTTATCTATGCGGAAGGAAAGAGACCGAGATTCCTTTACTACGTTGTAAAAGGAAAAGTAAAAGGGTTTAAGACCCATGAGGATGGTAAGGAATATATCACTGATCTCTATAGCGATGGTGATTTTGTGGGTTACCCTGCATTGATTGAAGAGAAAAATTATGACGACTCTGCCGTGGCTTTGGAAGATACTGAGATAGTGCAGGTGCCAAGGGAAGATTTCCAGCAAATGATAGAAGGCAATATAACTGTTGCCTCCAAGTTTATCCGGATTATCACACAGAATGTAAAAGAAAAGGAAGAACGACTATTGAGCCTGGCCTATAGTTCGTTGCGTAAAAGGGTGGCCAAAGCACTGGTGGATATACATGGTAAGTTTAATGCAGCCGGAGAGAACAAGCCAATAGAGATTTCAAGGGAGGATATTGCCCATTATGTAGGCACGGCTACTGAGTCATTGATTCGTACACTTAGTGATTTTAAATCGGAGAAACTTATTGAGATAAAAGACGGTAAGATCAGCATCAGTAATATTGAGAAACTGAAACACCTGCTTTACTGATCCGGCATCAATGATTTAATACACAAAAACCTCTGTTGACTCATTATTTTCCTCTTTTTCTCCTTTGGGAATGTGTATCTGTAATTCTCCGTTCCTGTAATTGGCAGCTGTCATTACAGTATCCGCATCCCCGGGCAGTTCAATGGTTTCCGTCCACTGAATAGATTTTTCTTCTTTTTTTTGGAGTGCTCCGAAGCAATGGAGTGAATCCTTACTCTTAACGGCTGTAATAGTCAGTACTCCCTGCCCAATTGTAATACTAAAGTCTCCTCTCTGCATACCAGGGACAGCTACATAGACCACATATTCTGTGGCATTCTCATCAATGTTGATGGCAGATGAAATGACCCCGGCAATTGCTGTCATGATTGTGTTTTTTGCTATGAAAAAATAAGCCCCCGCCTTTCAGCTACTGGCGGGGGCCGCCCTTCCGGGCCATCCTGTTAGTTCACAGAAATGTTTTTTACTTTTTTGGGTTCTTTTACTTCCAGCTTTGGAATAGCAATTTTCAATTCCCCATTTTTGTATTCTGCATCAATCTTGCCTGCATCGCAGTTTTCAGGAAGGGTAAAACTCCGGGTCCAGCTGCTGTAATTGTATTCACGGCGGTTAAAACGTCCGTTTTTCTCTTCTTTCTCTTCTCTTTCATGCTCAGCGCTGATAGTCAGCATGTCATCGATAGCTTCTACTTTGAAATCTTTTTTCTCGAGACCTGGAGCAGCGATGTTCAGTTTGAATTCCTTATCTGTTTCACTTACGTTAACAGCCGGAACATTCATTACTTTACCGAAATTGAAAAACTCGTCTACTAATGGAGCATTGAAAAACTTATCCATCCAGCCTGTATCAAACATAGTAGGCCAGGAAGTCCTCGGTTTGTCAAGTGCTTTGGTTTCCATATACTGTATTTTAAAAGTGAACAATATTGTTTGCTCTACTAAGTTCAACTGCCGTATACGGGGAAAACAATGACATTAGTGCATGTATTCTATGATTTTTATCAGTTAAAATAGAGCAGCCATGCTCCGGAGAACATGGCTGCCGCACATTCAGGAATTGGAATGCTAATTGAGCGATGGTTTGTTCATTCTGTCGAACATTCCAATAGCTTTTGGAAACAGCAGGTTATTTTCCAGGTGTACATGCTGGTGAAGGTCCGTTTCAAATGCTTGTAATGATGCGAACAATAATTTATAGGTTGTGCAGGCATCCTGCGGCGGAATATAATTATTCGTCAATTGCCTTATGTCGGCTGTTAAAGCTCCGGCATGATCATGCTCCTGTTCCATAATACTGATTGGAGCCTGCAGGTAATTGATATTCAACTGTGGATTCTCTTTTTGCTGTGTAGTTATAGTTTCAATTTCCAGAATGCGGGGAAAAAGTACCTGTTCTTCTTTTTTCATGTGTAGTTCCATTTCTTCCTTAACAGCGGCCACCAATTCGAATATTTTAAAAAGCTCTTGATGACGTTCTCCATGTTTTGAGGCTACTTTTTCAGCATAAGCCAGTAGCTGCGGCAGCTCATTTTTTACATAAGCATGATGGGTAGATACAATATAATCGATCAATTGAGCCTGGGTTAGTTTATCAAATGGGTATCCGGATGTAATGCCGGTAGCAGCGGAAACCTTTTCCAGTTCGGGCAGTAAATCTTCTACTGAAATATTCTGTTCATCACAGGCTTGCTTGAGTGAACGTTTTCCCTTGCAGCAAAAATCAAGGTGGTATTTTTCAAATATGGCAGCCGACCGGTGATTACCTGTTACTATTTGTGCCAGGCTTTTGTTCATTAGTTCATTCATGATAAAATATTTTAAATTGAATAGTTGTTTACATGTCTTTTCTTCTGAAGCTTCTGATAGCCAGCCATAGTGGAATAGTTGCCCATAGCAACATGATTACAGTAGTAAAGAGCACACCCTTTCCACTGCCAAAGAAGTCTTTATATAAAGCACCTGTGTAGCCCATCAAAGCGCTGATATCCATTTTGAGCATAATAAAAATGCGGCCAAGGTCAATAGGATTAAGGGCAGAAAGTAATAAAGTGAACTTTTCCATGGGATAATCACTGAATGCAAACAGGATTAATAGCACCAGTCCGTCATAGATAAGGGCGAAATAGAACCAAAGAAGAAGTGCAAAGCCAATTCCTCTTGCCTTGTCTTTTGACCTGACTGAAGCCAGGAATGCAATGCTGGTGAATACAATTGTAAGCGCAGTACCAGTAAATAATAAAGCAAAACCTGTGTCATCAGCAGAAAATAGTAAAACCGGAACACCGACTCCGATCCAGAATGCGCTGAGAAGGGAAATACATACTCCTCCAAACTCGCTTAGCAAAATCCTTGTCCTGCTCAATGGTTGTGAGAGCATCAGTTCGATGAATTCATATGAATTGTAATAGTGGATCGTAGTAAATATCAGGCTGATCAATGGCAAAACTATCAGTACAATGTTTAGCAGGCTAAGTATAGCCTTGCTGCTGTTTTCTTCCATGCGGAACATACTGAAAGAAACTATGAAAAGAAACAGCGTATAAGCAATAACTATCTTATTCCTGAGAATATCATATAAAACATATCGGGATAACTTAAGCATTTTGATTCGATTTAGTAGATTCTCTCATCTTTCTTCTCCGCCAGAAATATCTGGTTGATCCATTTATTGTCGGTTTCATATCCTCTCATCACTTTTGCAATAGCCTTACTGAGTTTTATCTCGCCAGTTTCTTCCTGTAATGTTTCAAGATCTTTTAAGAACTGCATTTTTCCTTCCTGCAGGTACATAATATGAGTTGTTAATTCTTCCAGGTCGCTGAGTACATGTGATGTGATAAGGATCAGCTTGTTCTTTTTCTTTTCGTGGATGATCTTTTCTTTCAATATTTCTGAAGAAAGAGGATCAAGGCCAGCAGTAGGCTCGTCGAGAATAAGGATAGCAGGGTTGAAAAGAAAAGCAAGAGCAGCACTGACTTTTTGCCGGGTACCACCGCTCAATGTACGCATTGGCTTTTCATAAATAGCAGGGATGTTGAATTGTAAAACAAGGTCATTATCTGTTTCTTTTTCATCTGCGTTCCTGATCTTTTTCATCATCTCAAACAATTGCCCGACTTTCATGTTATCCGGATAGCGGCCTATTTGTGGCATGTAACCAATATCACTCCGGTAAGCCGGGTCTCCGTTGACCGGCTGATCCTTGACGAATATTTTTCCACTGTCGGGTTTTACCATCCCCAGAATCGATTTTATCAGTGTTGTTTTACCTGACCCGTTTGGTCCGATCAATGATATTACCTGCCCTTTGTCAAAATTGGCCGATATATTATCAAGGGCCTGTAGTCTCCTGAATTTTTTATTGATATGTTCGATACGGATCATAATTTCAGCATTTTCATCATTGGTTTGTCGTCCAAAAGATTCTGTGGGGTAAGACTTGGAATAGCCTTTTCTGCTTTGTCCAGCAGCGATACCATAAAACTTCTGAACAACATGAGTGTTGTCGGATTTTGTTCAATTATCATGGAATACATACTGACAGGATGATAGGCAATATCACCAATCCCGTCTTTGTTCATATCATAACCATCATATTTATCCCAATAATTGTTATAGAATTTATTCAGTACCATAGTGCCATTAGTACCTACATCAAAACTGTTTCCGGTAAAATTATTATGATGAAATACATTGTCATCGCAGCTGGCCTGTACTTTTATGGCCCATCCGTTATTCTTGAAACTGTTTTTTTGTATCTCAATACGACTGCTGCCTTCCATATAAACCCCTACTGTATTTTTCAGAAATGTATTAAGCTTAATATGACTATCAGTAATATCTTTTAGCAGAATTCCATACGCAGAAGCTCCCCAATTTTCCTCGAAATGATTTTTTTCCATTCGTACCCTTTTGGAATACATTACAGCCACCCCGGCCCCGTTATTTCTGAAAGTATTATCCAGGTAATTATCGTCATTAGAAAACATGAAGTGCAGTCCATAACGGATATTTTTTTCACTCAGGTTATTTCTTATCTGTGATTGCGTCACAAACTCAAAATAGATTCCATCTCTGTGACCTTGTATGTGGTTGTTTTCAATCACGGCATTATTAGATTTCCAAAGATGTATGCCATTGCCTGTCAGTTGTTCTGATGTTGGGATTCCGGTGATCTTGTTGCCACGGATAATGGCATTAGTGGTATTGGAAATGTGAATTGCAAAATAGGAGTGGATAACAGTATTATTTTCAAGTGTCACATTGTTGCAGTCAACCAGTTTGATTGATGCAAAGTCATTCATGGCAGAGTAGCCGGAATTTCGGAACTGAATCCCCTTTACCACTACATTGTTTCCGCTGATAAGAAGTACCTCATATTTTTTTTCGCCATCAAGTACTGTATTTTTTTCTCCTATTAAGGTCAGTGATTTGGTAAGTATGATACTTCCTTCTTTATATAGCCCCGACTGTATAAGGATCGTGTCTTTATCCCTGGCTGCTTCTATTGCTTTTTTTAAAGAACGTATCGGTTGTGCAGGGCCGACAATAATTGTATTACCAAAGGAAATAAGGAGGAGAAAAGAGAATACTATGGTAAAAAAATACTTCATTTATTAGTCAAGTTTCAGCAGTAATTCTTTCCATGTAAGTATTGTACCGGTTTTACCAGTGTTAAATTTTTCAGCAGCTTCTTTATTGGCAAATGCGGCTGCATGGCTTCCCATAGGGCTTTTTACTTCAGGGCCCACTACGAAAAATATTTTATTGACATCAAGGAAGTTATTTTCTTTTTCGAAATTGATCACCACTTCCTGTTTAATATCTTTTTCCTGAACAGAACCTGATTTGATAAAACGGGATAGGCAAACAAGATCATCAAATTTAAAATTTTTCCCTTTGCTGGTAATTAGCTGACAACCAAATTTTGGATCTACAATTCCCATTTTGCAGGTATGACAAATATCCTTACCATACTTGAAGGGTTCAGGTTGTGCGGAGCAGGAGGAGAGAGCCAGTCCTATGATAGTTACTAATAAATAGTAGTTTGGTTTCATTTTTTAATTTTTTTACGCTGACGATACCATTCTGTAAACCAGACACCAAAAGCCAGAGCAGCCGCACCGATTACTACCCAGCCTCCCACATCCGGAAATGAGTAGGCATCAAAGTTCAATAATCTTTTATGACCAAATAATGGCGGTTGATAGGAAAGCCCTGGTACCTGAATAGCTGCACTGGGATCAAGGTTGTGGCCATAATCATATCCCCACTGATAAAAATCGTACATAGCAAGTGCACCACCGATAGCTGTCAAAATAAGATAAAAAAGTAAAAATTTCCTGTTACCAGTAACAGCTACAAGCATGCCGAGCAACATAAAGAAACCTACTACGTAGGGTAGGAATTTAAATTCAGGAAACATATCGACACTTATATGTTTCATGCCGATATAGTGATTCAAACCATTAATGATCTCTACATCGCCTGATAATCCATTTATCCAGATATTCATCATTAGTCCTTCAGGATACTGTGGTGCAAAAAGATCAATACGCCATACGGGCAGGAAGAATGCTGCGATCAAAGCACCGGAAGCAAAAGCGACTAATATCCTGGATGTTACACTGAGTTTGTTGTTCATATTGATTTCTTAAAAAACTCCCGGGGTATTGAGCCCCGGAAGTATGTGAAAGTGTACAATGAAAAAACGCAACACCATTCAATTATTTCTTTGCCGGGGGAAGTAATACTGCATCAATAACATGCACCCATCCGTTTGAGGCACGAACAGAGGCGATAATCGTTGCACTGCCATTCAGCATTGTTTTTCCATCTTTAATACTTATAGTGGTATTATCTCCGTTTACCATTCCCAGCGTCATGCCATCAGTTAAAAATTTTACATCCAAAGCAGAGGTGGTTACATGATATTGCAGAATATTCTGCAGGTCTGCTTTTTTATCATCTTTCATTAATCCATCTACGGTACCGGCAGGCAGCTTATCAAAAGCCGCATTGGTCGGTGCAAATACAGTGAATGGACCAGCATTGGCCAGTGAGGTAACAAGTTCTGCCTGTTTTAAGGCTGCAACCAGTGTACTGTGATCCTTAGAACCAATGGCAACTTTTACCACATCAGGAGTTGATACATCATCTTTTACATTTTCCTGCCCGCCTGTTGGTATAGCGGCATCAGTGCCAGAAGCTGTTTCTGATGTTTTAGTATCACCACAGCTCATAAAGAAGAGTGCTGGTGCAAGTAAAAGCAGGTTGAATATCTTTTTCATAACGTTTATTTTTTGTATGAAAATTTTAAATATAGCAGCGCTAAATATAGCGCTGCTATACTGGTTTTATTTGGTTGCAGGTTTTTCAGTAGCTGTCGGAGTTGTTGCAGCAGGTACATTAGTACCAGTGCTGAACGTTAACGGTACATTAGACCCTGCAGGGCTAACCCGGATATATCCTTGCATTTCCTGGTGTAAGGCAGAGCAGAAGTCTGTACAATACATTGGGTACACACCAGCTTTTTCAGGTTTCCATGCCAATGTTTGTGTTTCCCCTGGCATAATGAGCAGTTCGGCATTGTTGGCACCCTTTACGGCAAATCCATGGGGTACATCCCAGTCTTGCTCAAGATTTGTAACATGGAAATATACCACATCACCCAATTTTACTCCTTCAATATTGTCAGGAGTAAAATGCGAACGGATGGAGGTCATGTAAACATGCACTTCATTACCCTTGCGTTCAACCTTTGCGTTATTATCACCCAAGGCAGCATATGGATTTTTATTTTCTTCCAGTTTATATATCTTCTGACTTTTCGGCATTATCAGGCTGGCGGGGATAGCTTCTGCATAGTGTGGTTCACCAATGGTAGGGAAGTCAAGTATTAATTTCATCTTATCACCGCTGATGTCATATAGCTGGGCACTTTGTGTAAGTTCAGGCCCGGTGGGCAGATAGCGATCTTTGGTGATTTTGTTATAAGCAATCACATATTTTCCATGCGGTTTACTGGTAGGTCCTCCGGGAACACATAAATGGCCTATTGAATAATAAGTAGGTACACGATCCAGTACTTTCAGATCTTTGATACTCCATTTTACGATCTCTGATGATACAAAGAATGAAGTGTAGGCATTTCCGTTTGCATCAAATTCTGTGTGTAAAGGGCCAAGACCTGGTTTTGATACCTCACCATGTAAAACAGCCTCATATTTCAATACAGGGATACCATCATATTCACCATCATAATTCTTTTTGGCAATCGCATCTTGTATCTTGGTGAAAGAGAAAACAGGGATCACTGCTGCCAGTTTTCCACTGCCGACAATGTATTCCCCTGTTGGATCTGTATCACATCCGTGCGGAGATTTGGGGCATGGCATAAAGTAAACCATATCAGGACAATCCTTCGGATCGAGTACCAGTACTTCATTTACAATAGTGGAAGTGGCAGAATGTGTTTTTTCGTCATATTTATTATGTGCATAGCGAACTTGTTTTTTTACACCTTTACCCGCTTTAGCATATTCTTCTGCCTTTTTCCAGTTCACTGCCATAATAAAGTCTTTGTCCTTTTGCGATGCGTTTACTTCAAGCAGCGTATTTGCTTTTTCTGAATTATAGCAACTGAAGAAGAACCAGCCAGCAGATTTTCCTTTACCGGCACGGGCCAGGTCGAAGTTGATGCCAGGCGTTAATATCTGGAAAGCAATATTCATTTCTCCAGATGTTTTATCAACACCAATAAAACTAACGGTGCCTTTGAAATTTTCTTTGTAGGTGTTGATAGGCACATCCAGTTTGTCACCAATGGGTACACTAAATCTTGTGCCAGCCACTACATACTCTGAGTTTTCAGTGATGAAAGGGGAGGAGTGGTTACCGGCGCTGTTGGGTATTTCAATGATCTCAGTGGTGCGGAAAGTTTTCAGATCAATGCGGGCAATACGGGGTGTATTGTTCGCATTACCGAATGCCCAGCGGCCATCATGCTCACTTTTGGTAACTGATAGTGCAATATGGTGCAGGTCATCCCAGGGAACAAACCCATGCGAAGTATTCAGCATCGGTTTGGTTTCTTCGCTGTAACCCCATCCTTTTTCAGGGTCAACAGAAAAAACGGGAATCACACGGAATAAACGACCGGATGGTAAACCATAGACAGACATTTGTCCGCTAAAACCACCGGAAACAAAATTGTAGAACTCATCATATTTACCAGGGGCTACATATGCTTTTGCAGCCGCATCGCCGCTAACAGCAGACTGTGTGCCTTTGGGTTTACAACCCTGTAGCCACACAAAACCAGCTACCAGCAATGATAAGGCAAGAAGCGATTTCGAGAAAGAGTGTTTCATATATAATATTTAGCAGTTAAAAAACGGGTTTCACTTGCTGGTTTTGTTTCAAAGAGGTTTATTTTTTATTTTTCACCGTCATTGCTCCGCATGAACTCAATTACTTTTCGGGCTTCATCGGTATTGATGTTTTGATTTGGCATACGGACAAGACATAGCTCCAGTAGTTTTTGTGCTTCAGGATCCGTTTCAAGCATCATATCCACGTTGGTTATCATATTCATGATCCAAACAGGTTTCCTTTTTTTAGTTACATCTTTCCAGCCGGGACCTACCAGTTTTTCTTCTGTGAGTTTGTGACAGCTCTGGCATTTTAGTTCATAGGTTGCTTTACCTGCTGTAACCATGGCCTGGTCTAATGGGGTGCTTAAAGTGATATCACCTTCTTTCACTTCAGTACCGTGTGTTTCTGGTTTGTCTTTAGTGAGTTCCTGGATATCGACAGGCTTTGGTTCTTCTTTTACTCCCTCGTTGCAGGAAAAAACGAGGAAGCTGGCCGACAATAAGGTAAGACCAAGAATTTTGTTGCGTTTCATGTTGGAAGATTTTAAGTGAATGTTAAAGGAAGCTTTGCTTATCAAAATTAAAAAAGATATTTATGTCTTTTATCCGACAAATGTATTTTGGACCTTTTCCGGGCAATCTGATATTCATCATCAGCTATTGTGATATTTGTCACCCCTTCAAAAAATACCAGCTGGTATTTTTGTCGCTTATTGCGGCTAATTATGTTCCTTTCAAAATCATTTGGTTATGCCCTGAGAGGGGTGCTTTATGTAGCCCTTGTAGATAAGGAAGGGCGAAAAGTGCAGTTGGATGAGATAGCTGAAAAGTTGAGTGTGCCCCGGCATTTTTTAGCCAAGATTATGAAGACGATGGTTAAGGAAGAGGTACTCTCTTCTACCAAGGGTCCATACGGAGGCTTCTTTTTAAATAATCAAACCTTAAAGACAAAGATCATACACCTGGTAAAGATCACAGACGGGGTAGAGCAGTTCAATAGCTGTGTACTAAGTTTAAGAAAATGTAACAGTAAAAATCCATGCCCGCTGCATTTCCAGATGCTGAGACTACGGGATGATATGCTGGCTGAGTTTTCTGCCAAAACTATCGGTGATCTGCTTGATGAAAAGAATCCTGATTTTATCAAAAGCATTTCCGCAATTGCATAGCACATTTTAGTCTTCCAAAAAATTATCCAGGTCCCTTCTTTCTTTTTTGGTAGGTCGTCCGATCTTGCTTGGCCTTTTGCCTGTATGGAAACTGGCAGCCTGGTATTGCAGCCGTTGTATTTCTTCTTCAGGAGTAATGTCTATATAATGTTTAACAGCTTCAGCGGCGGCCACCCTTTTTTCTAATAACCCGGTTACTTTTATCCGCCAGCGTTTAGCTTCTGTTTTTACTTCATATTCATCTCCGATACTTACATTTTTTGAAGCCTTAGCCTGGGAACCATCAAATTTTACTTTACCGCTGTCGCAAGCTGCAGCGGCCAATGTTCTTGTTTTAAAAAGTCGGATTGACCAGAGATATTTATCAAGACGGAGTTTTTCTTTAACAGCCATTTTCAAAAATAAAAAATCCCAACCGGATGATTGGGATTCGGGTTTCTTCAATTCAGGATCAATTAATCTCTGAAAAATACTTATGGAAATACGGGATCGTTTCTATTCCCTTGTAATAGTTTTCAATATTGTATTTCTCATTCGGGCTGTGCAGGTTGTCATTGTCCAGGCCAAAGCCCATGAAAATAATTTTGATACCTAATTCTCTTTCAAGGATTGAACAGATAGGAATGCTGCCGCCGCCACGAACAGGTATCGGTTGTTTGCCAAAAGTTGTTTTCACTGCTTTTTCTGCAGCTAAATATCCTTTGCTGTCAATGGGTGTCATGTAGGGTTCACCACCATGGTGTTCAAATGCTTTTACAGTAACAGATTTAGGAGCAATCGACTGAAAATACTTAAGCAGCAGTTTTGTAATTTTTTTGGATGACTGGTTGGGTACCAGCCTGGCTGAGATCTTTGCAGTAGCTTTTGAGGGTAAAACAGTTTTGGCGCCTTCTCCCATATAGCCTCCCCATATTCCGTTTACTTCAATAGTTGGGCGGATTCCGGTTCTTTCATAGGTCGTATACCCTTTTTCACCCCATAGCTCCCTAACCCCAAGATCTTTTTTATATTCTTTTTCACTATAAGGGGCTTTATTGATTAAGGCTCTTTCTTTCTTACCTGCCTTCGCTACATCGTTATAAAATCCGGGAATTGTGATATGATTGTTCTTGTCATGGCAGCTGGCAATCATTTTTGATAATATCGTAATAGGATTTGCTACCGCACCACCATACGTACCACTGTGTAAGTCCCGGTTGGCGGCTGTTACTTCCACTTCAATATAACTTAATCCTCTTACGCCGGTATCCAATGAAGGGTTTTTCATACTCAGCATAGAGCTGTCGCTGATCAGGATCACATCCGCTTTCAGCAAGTCTTTATGTGCCGCCACAAATTTTCCAAGATTGGGAGAACCAACTTCTTCTTCACCTTCAATCAGGAATTTGATGTTGGTGGTCATACTGTTAGTCTTTGTAAGAATTTCCAGTGCCTTTACATGCATGTAAAACTGTCCTTTATCATCAGCTGAACCTCTTGCAAAAATTTTTCCATCTACTATAGTCGGTTCAAACGGAGGATTGGTCCAGAGTTCCAACGGTTCCGGTGGTTGTACATCATAGTGCCCATAAACAAGCACTGTAGGTTTTGAAGGATCAATTAGTTTTTCGCCGTACACAGCCGGGTGCCCGTCTGTTGCCATTACCTCTGCTTTATCGCAACCGGCATCCAGTAAACTTTTCTTTACTGCTTCGGCACATTTTTGCATGTCAGCTTTATGTTCACTTTTAGCGCTTATTGATGGTATACGGAGCAGATCCAGCATTTCATTCAAAAAACGATCTTTATTTTTTTCCTGGTAGTCTTTCCAAACTTGTGACATAGTATCCTGTTTAATTAGGTGATAAGTTAATTAGGTAATCAGGGGAACGAAGATAGGAAAGGAAGAATAAAAAAGGGTATGAGGCTAGTCAGTTGATTTTTTCCGGTTATGTTTATTGGTGAAGTGATTTTCATCCCCTTTCATGTCAGAGGTAACGGCTTTTGTTACCACTTTACTTCCAAACCTGTCTTTTATGTCGTCCACCGCTTTATAAAGATTTAGTTTCTCTATATTATTCTCAAACAAACTCATTTGAGTGGTAATCGGTATCATATGGCTGAAACGAACACCAAGCAAACGTACCGGCCTGTTTTTTTGGTATGATTTATTAAACAAGTCTTTTACCTTTGCAATCAGCACATCATCCAGTGCTGTATAGTCAACTGTTTCCTGCCTGGAAATAGTTTCAAAATCCGAATAACGGATTTTCACTGTTATACAACCAGTCATCTTTTCATCTTCCCTCAGGGAGTAAGCTGTTTTCTCTGTAAGCCTCACCAGTTCTTTATGCAGGAAATCAATATCGGTGTAATCAGTGTCAAAAGTGTTTTCATGACTCATACTTTTCTGTTCCCAATTAGTAGCAATTTCTGTACTGCCCCTGCCATGCGCTTTATGCCAGAGTACTTCTCCCCATTTACCTGCAATTTTCTCCAGGTGTTCAATTGGTGTTTTGGCGATGTCTTCAATGGTATAAATGCCGAAACTCTTCAGGTGCTGTTCGGTCTGTTTACCAACACCATTTATTTTTTCAATACCCAGTGGCCAGAGAAACTCAATTTCTTTTCCATGTGGTATTTCGAGGAAGCCATTAGGCTTGGCTTCATTGGTGGCCATCTTGCTAATGAACCGGGCCGAGGAAAGACCACAGGAGATTGGCAGGCCAGTTTCGTCAATGATATGCTGACGCAACTCTTTTGCATATTTACTTACGCCAAAGAATTTGTCCATACCTGTCAGATCAATGTAGAACTCATCTATACTTGCTTTTTCAAACAGGGGTACTTTTGAGGCAATGATATCTGTTACCCACCTTGAGTATTTACTATAATCACCCCGGCTGGCATTGGTAACTATGAGGCCGGGACAAAGTTGCAGAGCCTTTTTCATAGGCATGGCAGAATGGATACCGAATTTCCGGGCTTCATAGCTGCAGGCGGCTACCACACCTCTCTCGTATCCTCCTACCACTACCGGCTTCCCTCTCAATGCGGGATCGTTTCTTATTTCTACGGAAACAAAAAAGGAGTCCAGATCGAAATGAGCTATATGTCGTATATTAGGTGCATCCATTCGTTCCCCGAAATTACACCTTTATAATCCTTCACCTTTTTTGAAGTGCTAAGTAGGCCTGCGAAGCAGAATCGTAATCCTTATATAAGGAGAGCTTACATTGTTTTTAATGAGTATTTATTATTAAGTAGTTAACTAAAAATATCTATATGGGACGCCAGCAAGTATCCAGGAGAAAGTTTTTTGAAGCACTCCGGTATAAACAAAAATCCATTCCGTCAGGTGGAGTATCTTTTAAGGAGTTTGATACCGAAGACCCTTTATTTGATAAATATTCCAGGAAAAAACTTGGGCCAAGAGTTTACAATACTGGAATGATCAGTTATGAGGTTGCAAGAATGATAGATGAAGCCAACCGGGTAGGAAATGTCACCAGTGGCCTGGCTCCTTATACTGGTACATGGAGTGAATGGGAGGCATTACACTTACTGCGCCGTACGGGGTATGGAATTAAAAAGACAAATGTTGATACAATTTTAGCGATGACACCATCGGCGGCGGTGGATCATATTATGAATATTGATATGACCGCGCCATCACCTCCTGTAAACTGGTATAATATTGTTTCTCCTGACGAAAATGGAGTGCCCTATGGAGCTGACTGGACAACCAGTTTCTTCAGTACTACTTCTGTTGGTCAGACCACTAATTCTAATCGCAACAGTGCTATGCGCCGTTGGTTATTTGGATTAGCGTTGAATAGCGATATCACTATCCGGGAAAAAATGGTTTGGTTCTGGTTTCATTTTATCCCGATTGATTTTGATGATGTGTTTCAGTCATCCAATACTTATATCAATACGAACAGTGCCAGGGTATTTTACTCTTATTTCAAATTGTTCAGGGATAATGCGCTTGGAAATTTCAAGACACTTATGCGGCTGGTAAGTACAGAACCGGGAATGATGTTTTACCTGAATAACCAGAAAAACTCAGCTACAGCCCCAGATGAGAACTATGCAAGGGAATTAATGGAGTTATTTACGTTGGGAAAAGATCCGGCAAGTCAGTATACACAAAGTGATGTAATAGAGGCAGCAAAAGTGCTGACAGGCTGGAGGGTGCAAAATCTGAACACAGCCAATATAGTGACCAATTTTGTTCCCTCACAACATAGCACTGCTAACAAACAATTCTCCCCATTTTTTAATAATACGGTGATCAATTATCAAGCTGGGGCAAATGGAGCCAATGAACTGGATCTCCTGATTGATATGATATTCAGTAAGAGTACTGTTGTTTCGCAATACATATGCCGCAGGCTGTACCGGTATTTTATTTATTATGATATTGATGCTAATATCGAAACAAATGTTATTGTCCCGCTGGCACAGACTTTTGTAAATAATAACTGGAATATTGTGCCGGTGTTAAAGCAATTGTTCAAAAGTGAACATTTCTTTGATATGGCCAACAGAGGGGTGTATATCAAATCTCCTTTTGATCTTGTGGTCGGTTCGTTGAGAACATTTAATGTTAATACAAATGTATCTGATCCTTCAAACCATGAGGCTCAGTATAGAGTGTGGAATTACTATAATGATACCATTTCTTCTCCAATGGAACAACGCATGGGAAGTATTCCCAATGTTTCAGGATGGAATCCTTTTTATCAGACACCGGCTTTTCATCAATACTGGATCAATTCTAACACCATTCAAAAACGGTTCAGTTTTCTGGATGCTTTATTTAACGGGTATAACCTTACTTATAATGGACTGACCACTAATATAAAAGTAAATGTGATTGCATTTGCCCAACAGTTTGGGAATACCATTTGTGCAGATCCTAATTTGTTAGTAGCTGCTTGTATCAAGTACCTTATACCGATAGATCTTAGTGCCGGACAACAATCATCTATCAAGTTGCAAACTTTATTAAGCGGACAGACAACGGACAGTTACTGGACGACGGCCTGGAACAATTACATAGGTACACCAACAAATACTACCTACCTGAGCACTGTAACGTCCCGGTTGAAGTCGTTGCTTACTACTATTGTGCAATTGGCGGAGTATCAACTGATGTAGTTGAGGTAAAACTATTGTCATAAAAACTGATTTTAAAGCTTAGAAAATATTATATGAAACGCAGCACATTTCTTAAGGCAGGATCATTAGCCGCAGCTCCGTTACTTATCAATGGAGTTCCGGTATTTGCTAATACATCCACCGGTAATTTGTTTTTTGATTACCTGGCAAGGGTTACTTACGGATGCGGCAAGATATTAGTAATCATTCAAATGAACGGAGGTAATGATGGACTTAATACTATTATTCCGGTAGATAAATACACTAACCTGAATAATGGCCGGCCTAATATTATTTTACCAGAAACATCGATCCTTTCTTTAACTAATAACGCAACTACTGGTATGCATCCTGCTATGGCTGAACTGCGGAACTTATATAATGACGGAAAGATGGTCATTGTACAAGGGGTTTCTTATCCTAATCCTAACTTCAGTCACTTCCGTGCTACCGATATATGGTTCTCTGCGTCTGATAGTAATGTTACATTGGATACAGGCTGGTTGGGCAGAACGTTAGATGAACAATATCCGAATTATCCCGCTGCCTTTCCTAATACGGAAATGCCAGACCCGCTGGCAATCCAGATTGGTTCTACCACACCATTTTCTTTGCAAGGCCCCTCAGTAAATATGGGCTATAATGTATCAAACCCAACTGCTTTGATAAATGTGATTAATGCAACGACAGATCCGGCACCCAACAATGATTATGGAAGAGAGCTAACCTTTTTGCGTTTGATGAAGGATCAGAGCAATGCATACAGGGTAAGTATTCAAAATGCTTACAATGCCCAGGCAACCATGTCAGCATTATACCCGGCTTCAGGAAATTCACTGGCAGATCAGCTGAAAATTGTTGCCCGCCTGATCGGTGGTGGATTGAAAACACCTGTTTATGTTGTGAACCATCCTAATTCACATGACACCCATGTTGACCAGGTTGTTGCGGGTAATACTATAACTGGTAGCCATGCAAACATGCTGAGTATACTTTCAAAAGCAATTAATGCTTTTCAAAATGACATTACACTGATGGGTAAAGCCCAAAATGTAACAGGAATGACGTTCAGTGAATTTGGCCGTCGTATAATTAATAATGCAAGTATGGGTACCGATCATGGAGTTGGTGCACCTGTAATGTTTTTTGGTGCTGCATTAAATCCAGGTATGATTGGTACATCGCCCAATATCCCGGCTACTCCAACTGTTAATAGCCAGGTACCTATGCAATATGATTTCCGGCAACTATATTCAACAGTGATGCAGGATTGGCTATGTTTATCTGCTACTGAAACTCAAACGGTACTGGGAAGCAGCTTTACCCGGTTGCCAATTTTCGCCTCCAGCAATATACCGCTGCCACTGGAAGATATTACTTTGACAGGTCAGTACTTCAGCGGGGAGGCAAGGCTAAATTTTAAAGTAGAGGATAATACTCATTATGAAAAATTTTCAGTGGAGTTTTCAACAGATGGTTCTTCATTTCAGGAAATCCAGCTGATACAAAGGATTAGTTTAAATGCCCTGGAAAATTACTCATACAATCATTCAATATCTGTCTCCAAAGTGTTCTATCGTATAAAAGGACAACTGTTACAAGGAGGAAGGATAAAATATTCAAATACAATATTGTTGCGGTCAAACGACAGGCAACAGTTAATAACAGTTTATCCAAACCCGGTAGAGAATAACCAGATAAATGTAAGGTTGTTTGAGATCCCTGGAACATGGGTTGATATTACGATCTACGATTTGTTAGGAGCCAAAGTTTATTACAACCGTTTCAATAACGGGTCACAGCAGATCAGTTTCCGGGTACCTCCATCATTTGCCCGGGATACACATTATATTCTTGAAGTGCAGTACGGAACCACAATAACCAGGGAACAAATAGTATTCAGGTAGATTATTTCCAGAAAGAGGTATTTTGAGTGTGACAGTGAATGAGTATTTTTAGCCTATGCAATTAGAATGGCTGAAAACCGGTATCGGACCTTTAAAAGACCTGCTGACTTTCCTGAATAAGGAGGGGAAAACAAATGATGTACTCAAAAAGCAGTTCATTCGTGAATTAAGAAACAACCTGAATATTTTCCACAATGCCTTTTTGAATAATGTGTCTGCTGATATCATGATTGATATGCTGAGCAATGAGTCCATTAAAAAAGGAGTAGAGGCGAATTTTAAGTTCAGGAAGCTAAAGCCCGGACGTATTGAACCTTATCATGTGCATGATGAGCGAAATAAAAAATATATTGGCTGGGATGCAGAAAAACTGGTAGATAAAATTGATGAAAAGATTGAAGAGCTGAAGAATATTAAGAAGATGAATAAAAATACTGTCAGCAATATTAAAAACAATGTTTCTCTGATGCTGAGCAATCTTTATTACCGGATGAAATTACTGGCTGATTTTATTAAAGGTCCTAAGTAAGATAAATTTCCAGCAATCCTTCAGGCAGCTCGACAAACACTTCTTTTTTCTTGTGGTTTATTTTTTGCAGTGAACCTTCATGAAGCGGTATCAACACTTCCTTCCCTCTTATTTCCAGGCGACAAAGTAATTGATGGGGCTGTTCAATCAATTCAAGAATTTCACCCAAGGATTCGTTATTGTTGATTATGGAATACCCTAATAAACTTGCAGGGGCTGTTTTAGCAGCAAATTTTTTAAAATCAGTTTCTGACAACCACACTTGTTTTTGAGTGAGCTTCATTGCGTCTTCCCTTGTATTTACCCCTTCCAGTTGCAAATAAATTTCTTCTTGTGCTTTTAATTTTGTGTTTTCAATAAACCAGGGTAGAAATGAGCCCTTCTTTTCTTCGATAAAAATGGCTGTTAACCCCTTTAAAGAGGTTTTTTTCCCAAGCTCATGTTTAAGAATAAGTTCTCCTTTCAGTCCATGAGCGGCTACTATTTTTCCGATATTAAAATATTCAGCCATAATTGAGGATGCAAATTTGTTTAAAAACCGGTAAACAAAAAATCCCGCCTGGTTTTAAACAAGACGGGATTACGAACTTTCAGGATGGGATATTATCCTTCACTACCGCTATCACCTTCAGTCCTTCTTTCCGGTCTGCGACCAGGAACGGCACGTCTGGCTCTTTTCTGGCGGTAGGCATCTTCCTGGCGTTTTTTCACCTGTGCTTCATGCTCAGCACTCCACTTGGTGAATTTTTCCATCGCTGCTGCATCATCAAACAAGCCCAGGCCCACACCACGGAGCAAGTGCTTAAGATACAACACACCTTTGAAGCTAAGGATACGGCGAACGGTGTCAGTTGGTGTAGCACCTTTGTTCAGCCATTCCAATGCTTTCTGACGATCCAGCTGAATAGTAGCAGGAACAGTCAGGGGATTGTAAGTACCTAATTTTTGAATGAATTTGCCATCACGGGGTGCCCGGGAATCGGCAACTACGATGAAGTAAAAGGGTCTTTTTTTCGACCCGTGTCTCTGAAGACGGATTTTTGCTGACATAAATAGAAATTTAACAGCGTTAAACAATAATTGTTAGTTCCGGTAGATACCGGACGGCAAATATAAGACTGGAAAAGGAAAGTGCAAAGGTGAATATAGACAGGCAATACTGAACGCAAAAACCTGCAGATGTAACTATTTATAAGGATAATACAGCTATTCTTCGCTCATTGGTCAGAGATCTTATTTTTTCATTCCCGGCATCATTTTCCCAAAAGCACCCATTTTGTTCATATTCTTCATCATGCTGCGCATTTGCTCAAATTGCTTCATAAAGTTATTAACCTCCTGTATGTCTTTACCGCTGCCTTTAGCAATGCGTTTTTTCCGGCTACCATCGATCAGGTCCGGATCGGCTCTTTCCGCAGGAGTCATAGAGTTGATCATGGCTTCAATGCCTTTGAAGGAGTCATCATTGATATCGAGGTCTTTTATTTTACTCCCCATACCCGGTATCATACTCAGCATATCTTTCATATTGCCCATCTTCTTGATCTGCTCCAGTTGCATCTTGAAATCAGCGAAATCAAACTTATTCTTACGAAGCTTGGCCTCCAGTTTTTTGGCTTCCACTTCATCAAACTGCGCCTGTGCTTTTTCTACCAGCGAGGTAATATCACCCATACCCAGAATTCGCTGTGCCATTCGCTCCGGATAGAACACATCCAGTGTATCCATCTTTTCACCACTGCTGGTAAATTTGATGGGTTTGTTTACGGTGTATTTGATGGAAATGGCAGCACCACCCCTTGTATCACCATCTAATTTTGTAAGAACAACGCCGGTGAAATCCAGGCGGTCATTAAATGCTTTTGCAGTATTCACTGCATCCTGTCCGGTCATACTATCTACTACGAAAAGGATCTCCTGCGGGTTAACTGCATTCTTTACATTGGCTACCTCGGTCATCATCACTTCATCTACTGCCAAACGGCCCGCCGTATCTATAATGATAACGTTCTTATTCTTACTCCTGGCTTCCTTTACAGCATTTTTAGCTATATCAACAGCATCTTTGTTTTCCAGCTCAATATGAACATCAACACCAATCTGTTCGCCAAGTACCCTTAATTGTTCCATTGCCGCAGGGCGATAAATATCAGCAGCTACCAGCATGGGAGAGAGACCTTTTTTTGTTTTCAGGAAATTGGCCAGTTTACCACTGAATGTGGTTTTACCACTACCCTGAAGCCCTGCAATCAGAATCACAGCAGGATTACCTTTTGCATTAAAAACTGCTTCTTGCCCGCCCATCAACTCTGCCAGTTCATCTTTTACGATTTTAGTCATTAACTGACCCGGAGAAATGGCGTTGATCACCTTTTCGCCTATGGCTTTGTCTTTTATTTTGTCAGTAAATTCTTTAGCTATTTTATAGTTTACATCAGCATCTACCAGGGCCCGGCGGATATCTTTAATGGTACTGGCGATATTGATCTCTGTGATACGTCCCTGGCCTTTAAGATTCTTAAAGGCACTTTCTAATTTTTCCTGTAATGAATTGAACATGATTCCCTGTATTTTTCGCGGTCACACAAAATAAAAAGTGAACATCAAATGTTCACTTTTAAAGAATTGCAAAGATAAGTAGTGTATAAATTATATCATGCGCCTAAATAGGTTCTTAATAGTTTACAACGATTAGAGGTTTTCAGTTTGGTGATGGCTTTATCCTTGATCTGCCTCACTCTTTCCCTTGTCAGGTTAAACTTTTCGCCGATGTCCTCTAAGCTCATGGGGTGATCAACGCCAATTCCAAAGAAAAAGCAGATAACCTCTTTTTGCCTTTCGGTAAGTGTTTTAAGTGACCTGTCAATCTCTGTTTTTAAGGATTCATTGTGATCCAACTGCCCATCTGTTTTTTCAGCATTGGGGTTTTCCAGTACATCTATCAAGGTGTTTTCTTCGCCTTCTGATAATGGGGAGTCCATGCTTACATGCCGGGCATTAATGCCAAGTGTGGAGGACACTTCTTCAATATCCATTTCCAGTACTTCTGCCAATTCCTCTGCAGATGGTTCTCTCTCATATTGCTGTTCCAACTGTGAAAAAGCCTTTTGGATTCGGTTGGTAAGACCCACCTTATTAAGGGGGAGGCGAACGATACGGGATTGTTCTGCTAAAGCTTGTAGAATGCTTTGACGAATCCACCAGACAGCGTAGGAGATAAATTTAAAACCTCTTGTTTCATCAAAACGTTGTGCTGCTTTAATAAGCCCAAGGTTGCCCTCATTGATCAGGTCAGGCAGCGAAAGACCCTGGTTTTGGTACTGTTTTGCAACAGACACTACAAAACGAAGGTTAGCCTTGGTAAGCCTGTCCAAAGACTTTTGGCATCCTTGTTTGATAAGGGTTGCTAATTTGACCTCCTCTTCAGGGGTAATGAGTTCGACCTTGCCGATCTCCTGCAGGTACTTTTCTAAGCTTTGGGACTCACGATTAGTAATAGACTTCGTGATCTTGAGTTGTCTCATGCTCATAGGTATGGGTTTAAATGGTGTATTTTAAGGGTTAAAGAATTATAAGTTTGTTTTGGTCTTATACTCTAAAAATACCCACCACAATGTCTAAGTTGTTCAGAAAGTATTGAACTTCAAGGCAATTTAAGGCAATTGCCAATACAGGCCAAATAAATTTTGGCAACCTATTAACGAATTCATATTCAATTTATTTTTTAATCCTTGATTTGGTTTGAAAGAAGGGGAAAAATAAACCGTAAAATATTTTGCCGCACTGATTTATTTTCTATTATTGCAGCTATCGCAATGATTTTAAAGACAAAATGAGTAAACAATTATACACTTTAGAGTTTCCGGTTCGCTGTTCACCATCCATATTGTATGAATTCCTTTCCACACCTGCGGGATTAGGGGAGTGGTTTGCTGATAAAGTAGATGAGAGAGACAATATTTTTTACTTTGGCTGGAACGGGGCTTTTGAAAAAGCAGATGTACTGGAAAGTGAGCAGGATAAATTCATCCGTTTTCACTGGCTTACGGCCCCCAAAGATGAATATTTTGAGTTCAAAATTGAAAAATCCGAGATCACCAATCAAACGATACTGGTTATAAAGGATTTTGCTGAAAAGAAAGATATAAAGGATCAGAGTATGCTTTGGGACTACCAGGTGAAGGAACTCTTTCACAGGCTGGGAAATTAGTTATTGCCTCCTGCAATATTGATCAGCAATTTGAAATCAGATAAGAGAACTTCAGGTATATCTTCCCACATTTCTATGGGATGCTGTTTCGCCAGTTTTATAAAAGGAGCCTCCCTGATCGAGGTACTAAAACTATCTTGATCTGACTGAGAAACAGGGATGTAATTAGAGGCTTCAAAATGATGTTCCCACTCATCTGTATTTATGCAATAAAACATCTCATTTTGCCGGAGCAAGGTATAAGAATCAATTATTTTTTCTTCCAGTTCCTTTTTAAGCAAACCTGATACATGCAGTGTGGTACTAAAGTAATTTCCCCACCAGAACATTGTGCGTATGGCCAACACAGCCGATTGGTCAAAATATTTTGGGAAATCAAGTAAACGATAAGGAAGCCCTTTATAATTTTCACCCTTAGATATTTTCGGAGATGAATTTATAACCTGGTAAGGTAGTTCGATAATCTTACTGTTCAGATATTTTTGCTGATGAACTTGCAGGTTTGCAAGCAGCAGGTTCACTTTATGCAGCAGATTGTTCTTTGTTAAAATCCAGTCTGCATTCATTATCAATTCTTTCTCCTCTGGCGAAAGCCTTATTTTTGCTCCTTTCATATATTAAAGATAAAGTGTTCAAAAAACTTGATAAACTTATTGTTAAGGCTTTTATTGGCCCATTTATCGCAACGTTTTTTATTACGTTGCTGGTACTGGTGATGCAGTTTTTCTGGTTGTATATCGATGATTTCGTAGGGAAAGGATTAGGTACAAATGTTATCCTCGAATTTATATTATATCAAAGTGCCGTATTGGTTCCGTTGGCGTTACCACTGGCCATACTTCTTTCTTCATTAATGACATTTGGGAATTTAGGGGAGAGTTTTGAACTGGTGGCAATTAAATCGGCCGGTATTTCCCTGTTGCGATTCATGCGACCATTATTTTTTGTAAGTCTTTTAATAAGTGGTATAGCATTTCTTTTTTCCAACTATGTAATTCCGGTCGCCAATTTGAAATCAAGAACATTACTGGCCGATATCGTATATGCCAAGCCGGCATTTGATTTAAAAGAAGGGGTCTTTTATGATAAGATCAGCGGCTTCGCAATCAAGATCGGAAAGAAAGAAGCAAACGATAGTGTGATCCGGGACGTTATTGTTTATGAACAAGGAAACATGTTGCAGGATAATTTTATTGTAGCCAAAAGTGGTATTATGCGGGTTACAGAAAATAAACGATTCCTGGAATTTAACCTTAAGGATGGCTGGCGGTACCAGGAAAGAGGAAATATATACGAAAGTGCAAACACAGAATTTGTGCGTATCGGTTTCAAAGAGTATAAAAAGCAATTCGACCTCAGTAATCTTGGTTTCTCGAGCCGCACAGCTGATAGTGTGAATAAGAATAATGAGAAAATGTTCAGTATGCGGCAACTGGATAAAGCAATTGATTCACTGAAAAGAGAAAATAGCAGAGTAAAGGAACAGACCACAAAAGACATGTTTAATCTCCTTCAGTTTTCGTCATTGCTTGATACAAGCTGGGCCACTCAACAAATGGCTGACAGCAGTAGGGATATAAAGCAGCTCAAGAACTTTGATGAATTATTACCGGATTCTGCCAGGGTAAATGTAAACCAGATGGCCAAAAGTACAGCAGGTTCTGTCCGGATCAGTTCAGAGTCGCTCACGCAGACATTAAAAGACAAAGAAAAAATTCTCCGGAAACATAAAATCGAGTGGCATCGGAAAATTGCTTTATCGCTGGCTTGTATTGTATTGTTTTTAATAGGTGCGCCGCTGGGGTCAATAATCAGGAAAGGAGGACTGGGCACCCCCCTGATCTTTGCCATTATTTTTTTCATGCTGTTTTATTTTTCAAGTACTACAGGCGAAAAGTTTGCAAAAGAAAATACCCTGACACCATTCACCGGGATGTGGATGGCAACATTTATACTTGTTCCGATCGGCCTGTTTCTTAATTATAAGGCTATGCGGGATTCCCAACTATTTAATAAAGATTTATATACAAAAATTGGTCGTTTCTTCAAATCCGTATTTAGAAAAACAGGAAGTTAAATGATCTGTTTCGGCCATTTTATTTCAGTACTTTCGACCTGCTGATTTTATTATAACTATTTCTTTAGCCGAATTTTACCGGTAATTATACAGGAAAAGGTGAAGTATAAGTAGTATGGATCTAAGGAAAGAACAACAAAATCTCAGGGTACAAAAATGGGTTGCAACCCTGTCAGTCATTATCCTGGCTATAAAGTTTATTGCTTACTATACTACTCACTCTGTTGCAATTCTTACTGATGCCCTGGAAAGCATAGTGAATGTAGCCGCTGGTTTTATAGGTCTGTATAGCCTCTATGTAGCTGCAAAGCCAAGAGATTTTGATCATCCTTACGGACACGGCAAAGCCGAATTTATTTCATCAGCTATTGAGGGAACGCTTATTAGCAGTGCCGGAGCGATTATTCTGTATAAAGCAGTACAAAATCTTATTAATCCCGTTCAATTACATAAGCTGGATGTTGGAATATGGCTTGTTGCGGTAACAGCAGCGGCAAATTATATTATTGGATATTTCTGCCTTGCAACAGGAAAGAAGAATAACTCACTTGCCCTGATAGCAAGCGGGAAGCACCTTCAAAGTGACTCTTTGTCAACAGTTGGTATTGTGACAGGCCTGCTCTTGCTTTTTTTTACGGGGTTACGGTGGATAGATAGTGTAGTGGCAATGTTGTTTGGTACAATTATCATAGTAACAGGATACAGAATATTAAGGCAATCTGTTGCAGGAATCATGGACGAAGCGGATATGGGTATATTGGGGAAAATGGTAGAAATACTAAATGCAAACAGGCAAGAGGACTGGGTAGATATGCACAATCTGCGGGTAATCAAGTATGGCAGTGTGCTGCATGTTGATTGTCATCTTACTGTTCCGTGGTACTATAATGTTCATGAGGCGCATAAGGAAATTGACTATTTAGCCTCATTAATCAGGAAGGAGTTTGGAGAATCGTTGGAGTTATTTGTACACTCAGATGGTTGTCTCCCTTTTTCCTGCCAGATTTGTAAAAAATCAAACTGCCGGGAAAGAAAAAATAATTTTGAAAAGGAAATTAAATGGACGTTGGAGAATATTTCAAAAAATAAAAAACATGAATTGGTATGAAGACAATAACTATCTGGAAAAAGCTTCATGAATTTGAAAGTAAACAGGATCAAAATACTATACAGCTGGATGGAAATAAGGAAAATGGCTTTGGCCCTAAAGCGCTGTTGTTAGCAGGGCTGGCGGGGTGTTCCGGTGTGGATGTAGTGGATATTCTGGAAAAGATGAGAGTGGATTTCTCTTCTTTGGTCATAGAAACAGAAGCTGAGCAAACGGAAGAGCATCCCAAAGTTTTTAAAGATATCCTGATCACCTATAAGATAAAAACAGTAAGAGAAAATGAAGAGAAAGTGAAAAAAGCAATAGAGCTCTCGTTAGAAAGATACTGTGGCGTTTCAGCTATGCTCAGAAAAAACTCTCCTGTCAATTACAAACTAGTTATTGAATAATGTACTTTTAAAGCATGCTTTCCAAGAAATCACAATATGCATTTAAAGCTCTTGTTTATCTGACTGAGAAGTATAACCAGGGGCCTGTTCTTATTTCTGAGATTTCCCGGAAAAAGAAAGTGCCACTGAAGTTCCTGGAAAACATATTACTTGAATTGAAAAAGGCTGGTATTCTTGATAGCAAAAAGGGAAAGGGGGGCGGATATTTTTTAAAGAAAGATCCTGCTAAAGTTAAAGTGGCAACCATCATCAGGTTAGTAAACGGGCCTATTGCCATGCTTCCGTGTGTTAGCCTGTATTTCTATGAGCGTTGTAAGAACTGTGATGAAAAAAAATGCGGATTGCATGATATGATGATTGAAGTAAGGGATGCATCATTGGCTATACTGGAAAACAGGACTTTAAAAGACCTGTCTCTTTAAATTGCCTGGCTAACAGCTGTTTGTTAAATGGCTTTAAGTCTACCAGCTTGGTAGGGAATCAATTTTGCACTACTTTCGCAACTATTAAAAGTAATAAGTATGGGGCTACATCTGGGTGATATTGCGCCAAATTTCAAAGCCAAGACAACAGCTGGTGATATTGACTTTCATGAATATCTTGGAGACAGTTGGGGTATTCTGTTTTCGCATCCGGCTGATTTTACTCCTGTATGTACTACTGAACTTGGCAGAACCGCTTTGTTGCAGGAAGAGTTCAGAAAACGAAACGTAAAAGTGTTAGCCGTAAGTGTGGATCCTTTGGATAGTCACCAGGGTTGGGTTAAGGATATCAATGAAACCCAACATTGTAATGTAGATTTTCCCATTATTGCAGATCCGGACAGAGTGGTAGCTTTTTTATATGATATGATCCATCCTAAGGCTTCTGAAACATTCACCGTTCGTTCATTGTTTGTAATTGGACCCGATAAAAAAGTAAAACTTATCATTACTTACCCGGCATCTACAGGGCGCAATTTTTATGAGGTGCTCCGGGTAATTGACTCTCTGCAATTAACTGCTAACTATAGTGTAGCAACCCCTGCCGACTGGAAGGAGGGTGAGGATGTGATTGTTGTACCCTCTATATCTACTGCGGATGCCATAAAAATGTTTTCAAAAGGGGTAAAAGAAATCAAACCTTACCTGCGCTATACCCCGCAGCCAGATAAATAATTTTTTTAACTATATAGTCTATAAAGTAAGTAGGATATAAGTAAATGGAACTGACAAGGGAATATATAAGCAAACTTGAGCAATCTTCTTTGGAAGAGATACTCAGGTCTGTATCAGCATCTTTTCCCGGTAAGGTTGTTTTCTCCTCCTCGCTGGGCCAGGAAGATCAGGTCCTGACGGATGTGATTTTTAAGAACCAGATACCAATCAAAGTTTTCACTATAGATACGGGACGACTATTTAATGAGACGTACGAATTACTGGATAAAACTATTGCCAGGTATAAGCAGGTAATACAGGTTTATTTTCCTGAAGCAAGTGATGTTGAGAAATTCGTTCTGACAAAAGGAATGAATAGTTTTTATGAATCGGTGGATAACAGAAAAGAGTGTTGTCATATCAGGAAAGTAAAGCCCCTGAACCGAGCATTGAGCGGCGCTAAAGTGTGGGTGACTGGATTGAGGAATGAACAATCTGCGAATCGCAGCAATATGCCTCTTATGGAATGGGATGAGAGCAGGCAACTCTATAAGCTTAATCCTTTAATAAATTGGACATATCGTGATGTGATGGATTATATAAATCGGTCTAATGTACCCTGTAATCAATTGCATGATAAAGGTTTTTTTAGTATTGGTTGTGCTCCCTGCACAAGAGCTATTGAAGCTGGTGAAGATGCAAGAGCCGGGAGGTGGTGGTGGGAATCCTCTCAGAAGGAATGTGGGTTGCATTTGCCGGTAAAGCAATAATTTTTTTGTAATAAAAGTCTATGAGATAAGTAGACAAATAAAAATATACTATGAGTTCATATCAGTTGAATTACCTGGAGCAGCTGGAAGCAGAAAGCATTCATATTTTTCGGGAAGTAGCAGCCCAGTTTGAACGTCCGGCATTACTTTTCAGTGGAGGAAAAGACTCCATTACGCTGGTTCACCTTGCAAGAAAAGCCTTTTCTCCGGGAGCAATTCCTTTTCCATTGGTACATATTGACACCGGGCATAATTTCCCGGAGGCATTACAATTCCGTGATTGGCTGGCAAAGGAAGTGCGGGCTGAACTGGTTGTAAGACAAGTGGAAAACACAATTCTTGAGAGAAAGCTTACAGAACCAAAAGGGAAGTTTCCAAGCCGCAACTGGCTGCAGACTTATACATTATTAGATACTATTGAGGAATTCAAATTTGATTGCTGTATAGGGGGAGCAAGGAGAGATGAGGAAAAGGCAAGGGCTAAGGAAAGAATTTTTTCTGTAAGAGACGAGTTTGGTCAATGGGATCCTAAGTTGCAACGACCGGAGTTATGGAGTATTTATAATGGAAGAATTCATAAAGGAGAAAATGTAAGAGTTTTCCCAATCAGTAACTGGACCGAACTCGATATCTGGAACTATATCCGCAATGAAAAGATTGACCTGCCGTCAATTTATTTTGCCCATGAAAGGGAAGTAATTGAACATGAAGGTCAGCTGGTGGCACTTAGTGAATATGTTCAACCGGACGAAGATGATATTATATTAAGGAAAAGTGTTCGTTACAGAACAGTCGGTGATATGACCTGTACAGCTGCCGTTGAGTCAAATGCTGGTACACTCGATGAAGTGATCAATGAAATTATTTCAACAAGGATCAGTGAAAGGGGGGAGACAAGAATTGATGATAAAGTGACTGAAGCGGCCATGGAAGACAGGAAAAAAAATGGCTATTTCTAACTACGTTTTCAAAATGATTCAAAAAATAAGATATGGATTTATTGAGATTTATTACAGCCGGTAGTGTGGATGATGGAAAAAGTACCCTGATCGGCCGGTTACTATATGACAGTAAGAATATACTGATAGATCAACTCGAGGCGTTGGAAAAATCAACAAAGAACAGAACAGACGGTTCTGTTGACCTGGCTTTACTAACTGATGGACTCCGAGCTGAAAGAGAGCAGGGTATTACTATCGATGTGGCTTACAGGTATTTCACTACACCAAAGAGAAAGTTTATTATAGCGGATGCACCGGGCCATGTTCAGTATACAAGGAATATGATTACAGGAGCGTCTCATGCGAATCTTATTATTATCCTGATTGATGCAAGACAAGGCGTGGTAGAACAAACCCGTCGTCATTCAATCATCGCCTCCTTGTTACGAATCCCACATGTTGTGGTGGCGATAAATAAAATGGACCTGGTGGACTATTCGCAGGATGTATATAACAATATCCTAATTGAGTATAGTAAAGTGGCTAAACAACTGGAGCTGAAGAATGTCAGCTATATACCAATAAGTGCCCTGAACGGAGATAATATTGTTGAAAAATCTGACCTCATGGACTGGTATGAGGGTGAGCCTTTGCTGGAGTTCCTGGAGAAGGTTTCTGTTAGAAGCGATGTTAATCTTACTGACAGCAGGTTCCAGGTTCAATTAGTCATTCGTCCTCAAACCGAACAATTACATGATTACAGGGGGTATGCCGGGAAAATTATAAGTGGAATTTACAGGAAAGGGGATAAGGTAACAGTTTTGCCTCAACAGATTAATTCAACTATCTCAAAGCTTGAGACGGGGGGATTAGAAGTTGATGAAGTATTTGCCCCGCAGCCAGCCATTATCCATTTAGCTGATGATATAGATATCAGCCGGGGGGATACTATCGTAAAATCTGATAATCTGCCGATGATAAATAATGAGCTGGAAGTTTTGCTTTGCTGGATGGATGAGAAACCGTTGCAGCCCGGTAATAAGTATTTACTGCAGCATAATAGCAGGCT
>Ga0209573_1000847_pt1 | contig 54818 bp, 43 predicted proteins | sample TNRBio252014_DNA_FD_185870 | JGI IMG/M metagenome (GOLD analysis project Ga0209573, IMG submission 185870) | Wastewater treatment Type I Accumulibacter community from EBPR Bioreactor in Madison, WI, USA - TNR Reactor_6/25/2014_ DNA (SPAdes)... | ecosystem: Engineered > Bioreactor > EBPR >...
GCTCCGGCCCGCCACGTCCCACAGCCGCACCGTCTGGTCCTGCCCCGCCGAGGCCAGCCACCGCCCATCCGGCGAAAACGCGCAGCCCAAAACCCCCCCGCTGTGGCCTGCCAGTAGCTGCGGCAATAGCTTTGTGAAGGCTCGATTTTCATCAGGAGCAAATCGCGTCAACGGCAGGGGCGGTAACAGAGTGTTGGCGCGATGACAGAACAGATAAGTCGCGCCGGTCTGTGCAGCAGTCTTGAGGTCGGCGCGATCAAGTGTGCAATGCCGAAAAATCACCCCATCCATGTCCGCATCAGGGGCGGCGGCATCGCTTAAATCAGCTTCATGCCATTCGCTGCTGCCCATGTTGGCACGATCCAAGCGTGCGCCAGCCAACTGGACATGCTGCCAGCGGCTATGCGCCAGGTTGGCATCGCTGAAATCAATGCCACCCAACGCTAAACCTGTTGCACCGCCATCCACGTTCCAGCCACTTAAATCGCAACCGCGCAAATCAAAACGGGCAGGGCGGAGCGGTGATAGTCCCCGACGCTGCAACGCCAGCCAGGCCGTAAACGCGGTTTCGCTGCGCCCCGGTACCGCCTGCTCCAGCAAAGCGGCTAGGGTGTGCTGTGCCATCGGCAGCCGGTCGTCATTCTCTGCTACCGCCAACTGCCACAGTTCGGCGAAGAACTCAAAGGTTTCTGGTGAAGGCAGCGGCAGATGGCAACACACCGCCTCACCTGTCATCAACTCATGCAGCAGATAAGCCGCCAGAAAATATTCCTGCAACGAGGTATGGGCAAAGCGGAATTTCTTTTCTTCAGGCCGGACAATGAAGGTCGCGGTGCGTAAATCTTCCTTGAGAATTTCCCGATCCTTGTCGCGATATACGCTTTCCCAGTCCGGTCGTGCAGCGATGAAGCGATCCAGCCACTCTTCCACCCGATCATAGGCCAGTTCCCGCACCCCGCGCCGGGTCAGTTCCGCTGCCAGATGCTTCATCAAGACTTGTTTGTGCGGCAGACTAAACTGGTGCTTGGTGTCATCGCGCCGCAGCCAGCGTTCCACGAACAGGCTATATAGCACCGCGCTATTGACGGCCTTCCCAGCCATCTTGCGGTGTTCTAACTCCAGCAATTCAGCGCCAATGTGTTTGAGCAACACGGGTCGTCGCGCCAATTCCTGAAGGTTGTGAATGCTGGCGATCAATTCCAGGGTTTGCTGTGGATCGCGCTGCGGGAAATGGCGCTGCAAATAGTCGATGATTTGCGCATCATTAAACGGCAGCAGCACATAGGCGCGGTAATCACTGGCACGGATGGTTTCCCGATCCTGCCCGACAAACAAGGCCCGCTCATCGGCAATGGTGCGGAAGTAATGGCTGCGACAGGACAGTAACAACTTGCTTTTGCGGGGCGTCGCGGCTCGCGGGAGTTTGCCGGAATCAAGATCAGTCTGCCTGGTATCGGCCTGCCAATACGCCGGGGGATAAATGCTCCACAAGGCATGGATAAAGTCGCGCCCCTGACGGGGATTGAGATGCACCAGCACTTCATCCAGCCCGTCGAAAATCACCAGCGCCGGGTTGACGCGAACCCAGTCAATCAATTCTCGCGCTTTGATCTTGTGTGCTTGGTCAGCACTGCCCAGCAACTGCTCAATAACAGCTTCAATGGCGAAACTTTTTAACTGCTGTGGATCGACCCGCCGTAAGTCGAAATACAACGCGAGCGGTAAGGTGTTCGTTTCCGGCTGCCTGCGAGCGGTATTAACCTCATCGGCCAGCATTTGGCAACTGACCGTCTTGCCCGTGCCATATTCGCCGAGTAGGGCACAAAAGGGCGGTGCAACGGGATCCTGCAACCATTCGCGCAAGGCCGGGATCAAATCTACACCCGGTTCATTGTTGCTGATATTTAAGCCTTCTTCATCCTTGCGGTCTAACGAACCTAATAATGTCGCTTTTGAGGGCGTATACCGCTCTGGATCAAGCTCTTTCGGATTAAGACCGGCCAACTCGTCAATGAGATCGCCCGTGCAAGGTTTTTTGGAACGTTTGCTAGGTGGTGACCCATCGGGCGGCGCGTCATCCGGCCCTACCAGTGAATCTGCTGCTTCGATAATGGCATTAACAAGTTTTTGAATGAAGGCGTCTTTTTTGGATTCTAATCCCTCTTCACACAACTGCCGCCAGGATTTTTTGCGCGAGTCCTCGTCTTCGTAAAAAGCAATGACACGCTTTTTAAACTTCTCTGGCAGGTACTCAAAATGGGCCATTTCGACCGCCACTGCCACAAAAATAGCTCGTTTCTCTGCTCGATTATTTCCTTTGGCATCAATAAATTTGGGAACTTCTTTTTTCTGGCAGTAATCACTTTTGAAAAAATCGGTACTCAGCATGAACAAGGCAATCGCGCCATTTTGAAAGAGCGCGGCAATCTGGGGAGCAAATGGCGCTGACAGATCCGTATCCCGGTCATCCCGACACAGTAGATAATGGATGCGAGTTTTTCGACCATCGAGCACATTTTGTAATCGGCTGTGCAACTCGCTTACTAGCGCTTTGTTAACGTGACTATAAGAAATGGGAATTTCCACCACCAACGGCTGTGCTTTCGGCGCGATGCGCTTGTCTTGGTCGCGGTTGTAATTCAAAACTACCGCGACTTGTTCAACAGACACCGTGTTTCCAGGAGGTACGCGCAGGTAACAGGTACGCGCGTCCAGCTTACCGCTTTCATCTACAGCCAATTCAATGCCCGCACCTAGCGCCATCAACTCCTCATTCAAGCGCTTTTTGTTCTGGCGCAGGTTCGCCAGCACACCACTCCCTGTCCTTGCTCCCAAATAGTTTTCCAATAGTTTAGCTAGCGGGATACGGCCATCCTGAGTCTGCTGGGCCAAGTCAACCACTGACCGGGCCAGTGCGCGTTGAGCGGGTTTGATCTGGTCTAGCAGACCCTCTAGCACTTCCCATAAAGGCTTATTCATCGTATTCATCGGCGACCCCTAAATCTTTCCCATTGATTACAGGGTATAATAAAGCAGACTTTGTAACGTGACAATACGTGACAGAAAAATGTCATTTAGCGCATCAATATAGCCATTTTTTCCGTAGCTACGTTGCTACGATAGAAAAACCGAACTATAAAATACTTTTAAAACAGAATTTTATCGAGCATATCGCCTTCGCGCCTCTGCTAGAGGCCGCATGTTTCTCCCTACCCATTCGATTGGAGATCCCCATGTCCTTCGCTCCCTTATTGCACCGCTGGCTCGCCCTGAGCCTGTTAAGCCTGTTGTGCGGGCTAGCGCCCGTCATCAGTCGGGCCGATCTCCCGGCTTACAACCTGCTTGACCGCATTCATCCGGTGATAGCACGCCATGCGATGGTGGTCAGTCAGGAGGCGCTGGCCAGCCAGATCGGCGCGATGGTGTTGCAGCAGGGCGGGAATGCGGTGGATGCGGCGGTTGCCGTCGGCTTTGCGCTGGCGGTCACGCTGCCGCAGGCCGGTAATCTGGGCGGGGGCGGCTTTATGCTGGTGTATGACCATACGCAGAAAAAAACCGTGGCGATTGATTTTCGGGAAATGGCGCCCGCCGCGACCCACCGCAATTTTTATCTGAATGACAAAGGCGAGGTTGATGACACCCGCATCCGGCACAGCCATCAGGCGGCTGGTGTGCCGGGCACCGTAGCCGGGCTGGCCAGCGCTCACGGTCGCTACGGTCGTCTGCCCTGGCCTAACCTGCTGCTGCCCGCCATTCGACTGGCGGAGCAAGGCATGACGGTCAGCCCTGAACTGGCGCAATCCCTTCAGGAAGCTCGTAAACAGCTAGCGCCCTGGCCCGCTTCGATGCGCATTTTCTTCAAGGCTGATGGTTCGGCGTATCCGGTCGGCGACACGCTCATTCAGGCGGATCTGGCGGCCACGCTGAAACTGATCGCTGCACAAGGCCCGCCCGCTTTTTACGAGGGCGAGATTGCCCGCCGACTGGTGGCGGATATGAAAGCGTATAACGGCCTGATCACGCTGGAGGATCTGAAAAATTATCGGGTTGTGCTGCGCGAGCCGGTGCGCGGGACTTATCGGGGTTATGACATCGTGTCGATGCCGCCGCCCAGCTCCGGCGGCGTCCATCTGGTGCAATTGCTGAATATGCTGGAAACCTGGCCGCTGGCCGAGCTAGGCGCTAACAGCGCAGCGACTGTGCATCGGCTGGCCGAAGCGATGAAGCTGGCCTATGCCGACCGCAGTGAATATCTCGGCGATCCTGATTTCGTCAAGGTGCCGGTTGCGGGACTGACCGCCAAGGCGTATGCCAAAGAACTGGTAGCAAAAGTTGACTTGAATCGCGCCCGACCTGCCGCCGAGGTCAAGCCCGGCCAGCCCCAACGTTACGAAAGCGAGCAGACCACGCATTATTCGGTGATCGACAAAGACGGCAACGCGGTCGCAGTCACCTATACCCTGAATTTCAGTTATGGTTCTGGCATCGTCGCAGCGGGCACCGGCATTCTGTTGAATAATGAAATGGACGATTTCGCCGCCAAGCCGGGGACGCCCAACGCTTATGGGCTGATCGGCGGTGATGCTAACGCGGTCGGCCCCGGCAAGCGCCCGCTCAGTTCGATGAGTCCGACCATTGTCCTTAAAGAGGGGCAACCGGTGCTGGTCACCGGCAGTCCGGGCGGCAGTCGGATCATTACCACCGTGCTGCAACTGGTTTCGAACGTTATCGATCATCAGATGAACATTGCCGAAGCCACGCTTGCGCCCCGCTTTCATCATCAATGGCTGCCCGATGAACTGCGGCTTGAGGAAGGCTTTAGCCCGGACACGGTGCGGCTATTGCGGGACTTGGGGCATAAAGTGGTCGTGAAAGACGCGATGGGCGATACCCAAAGCATCGTCCGCACCGCAAATGGACTGCACGGCTTTTCCGATAGCCGCCGGTCGGGGGGGTTGGCGGTCGGCTATTGAGCGCATGTAAAAGAGACCCCCTCTCCCCCAGCCCCTCTCCCGCAAGGGGAGAGGGGAGGTTTTAATTTGGCTTGTGACGCCCTCGTCTGACAGAAAAGCATCCTCGCGGTAGCCCCTCCCCCCTCGCGGGGGAGGGGTTGGGGAGAGGGGGAATGCTGTCGGCTAGTGACGAGCGGTACTGAGCGCAGCGGCTACATCCCGGAATGACGCCAGCGCGGCTTCAAGATGCTCGATAATTTCCTGTTGCAGCACATCCGGCGGCGGCAGGTCATCCAGCGTTTCCAGAATGTCATTCTTCAGCCAGAAAATGTCCAGACTGGCCTTGTCGCGGGCCATTAGCTCCTCGTAGGTGAAGTATTTGAAGCGCTCGGTTGCCGTGCGCTGATGCCGATTGTCCGGGTTATAGCAGGCGATGAAATCGTGCAGATCGTCGAGTTTCAGTGTCCGGGTCTTTAAGGTGAAATGCTTGTTGGTGCGCAGGTCGTAGAACCACACGCCGGGGGTATGAATCCGGCCATCCCTGGGCCTGGCGTCAAAAAATACCACATTGGCCTTGACACCCTGAGCGTAAAAGATACCGGTGGGCAAGCGCAGAATGGTGTGGACTTCGCAGGTTTCCAGCAGCTTGCGGCGGATGCGTTCACCCGCGCCACCTTCAAACAGCACGTTGTCCGGCAAAATCACCGCCGCCTGACCGTGGATTTTTAACAGGCTGACGATGTGCTGGAGGAAGTTCAGTTGTTTGTTGGAGGTGGTTTCCCAGAAATCCTGCCGCTGGTAGGTGAGCACGTCGCGGTCTTCCTCGCCTTCCTCATTGGTGATGGTCATGCTGCTTTTCTTGCCAAATGGCGGATTGGCCAGCACGTAATCCACTTTGCGTTGCGGCTCGGCAATGAGTGCATCGGAACGCTCGACTGAGGGTTCGCCGTCCAGATCGCCGATGTTGTGTAAAAACAGATTCATCAGACACAGGCGGCGGGTGTTGGGCACGATTTCATTGCCGTAAAAGGTCTGCTGACGCAGGAATTCCTTTTGTCGCTTGTCCAGTTTGGCGGCAGGGCGCGTCAGCCAGTTATACGCACCGAGAAAAAACCCGCCCGTGCCGCAGGCCGGATCAGCAATAGTTTTACCCGGCTGTGGCTGCACGCAGGCGACCATCGCTTCAATCAGGGCGCGCGGCGTGAAGTATTGGCCCGCACCGCTTTTGGTGTCCTCGGCGTTTTTCTGCAATAGACCTTCGTACAGATCGCCTTTGGTGTCGGCATCTAGGCTGATCCAGTTTTCGGCGTCGATCATTTGCACCAGCCGGGCCAGCTTGGCAGGGTCCTGAATCTTGTTCTGTGCTTTGAAGAAGATCGCGCCCAACATGCCGGATTCCTGACCCAGCCGGTTTAGGGTGATGAGGTAGTGCGCTTCCAGCGGTGCGCCGGTCTTGGTGCGCAGGCTGGCCCAATCGTAGTGCTTGGGAATGCGCGTATCCCGGTTGTAGGGTTCCTGGGCGTATTCATAGGCCAGCTTGAGGAACAGCAGATAAGTGAGCTGCTCCAGATAATCGCCATAACTCACCCCGTCATCGCGCAGGGTATGGCAAAAGTTCCAGATTTTTTGGACGAGGGCGGAGGTGTTCATACTTGAGCCGCCAAAAGCACCGCTTCCATACGACGTATCGCGCAGATCAAATTGTGAAAACTGCGTGACCGCGCATTATCCACGTCAAGATATTGGCCAATCTGACGCGAGCCAGAGACCTTCTCGTATGTGTTCTTAGAGAGCGTTTTAAGCTCACGACTTGGACTACCCAAGTCGTCTGGATGAGAGAATTTTCTGCGACGCTGTAGATTAGCCAGCCCTTTCAGATGAAGGGCTTGCTCGACTGCCAGTAAATCGGCCAGATAAAAAGTCTCCAGTTCCCTGCACGCAATTCGAACCAGACACTTGTCGCTTTTCGAGGATTCCGCGCATCGATCAAGCAGTTGTTTTTTCAGCGTCTGGCAGTCAGGATGACTATCCTGATCACGCAAAATGATGAAACGAGCGCAGTCATTTTGATAAGCACGGATTTTGCGTACTAATTGTTTTTCCAAATCCTGTTTCCCTTCAAAAACGATGAATCGGCAAGCAATTTCGTTCGATAAGAACCTGCCCAGCAGTGACTCTAGCATGGCCTGTGCTGAGCGTTCTTCAAGAAGAAAAACGAGTTCTCTCATCGTGGATCAGCGCCTTCAAAGAAACCTTGTTTCCACAGATAACCCATCTGGTCGCCTTCCTGCATGTAGGCGACGATCTGTGCATTGTCTTTAGCACGTTGAATCTTAGTAAACCCATCGTGTTTAACCAGCCAGCACACCTCATTCAGTTCCATAGCATTCAGGAAATCGGGTGAATGAGTGGATACAAAGACCTGCCCGCCCCGGTTCGCGTAGCCGCGAAATTCTTCGGCCAACTCGACCATTAATTGTGGATAAAGCTGGTTTTCCGGTTCTTCCACACACAGTAAAGGGTGCGGCTTTGGATCATGGAGCAGCACCAAATAGGCAAGCATCTTGATCGTTCCATCTGATACGTAGCGATCAAGAAAAGGTGTTTTGAATGATCCATCCTGGAAACGCAGGGTAAGATACCCGTCATCCATAAGCTTTGGCTCTACTGAGGTTATCCCTGGAACACGCCTAGCCATAATCGCCAGAATATTCCTGAAGATTTCAGGGTGCTGTTCGTGTAAATAACGCGCAACTAGGGGCAGGTTATCGCCGCTTTCCGAAAGATGCTCCGCCTCTCCAGTAGCCTCTTTGCGGCCTCTCGCGGCACTGATATGGAAGTCGGATACATGCCAGTTTTCGATCAATTTGCGAAACGCATTGGCCGCCTTGAAGCGTTCAAATTGACCTAAACCTTTAATCGCCATGGTATCAGGTGATACCGTCTGGTTTTCTCGGTCCAAGTCTTCATCCGCCTTCTTGAAATCTTCCTCATTGGTGATGGCGTAACCCTCACCTTTAGAAAAATTGAGAAAGTGATAGGGGCTACCATAGCGACCACGTTTGTAACGCAACATCTCCTTTAGGATAATCGGTACGCCCGCACGCTCCCCAATTTCCAGCGTATAGGTCACCAGCCGTTGTGCTTGGGTAATTTCCATCCGGTATTGCAGCTCTATTAGGATCGTGTCTTTTTTAGGGTCGCAACCCCGACTTAAAACCTCAGTAAAGCGTCCGCGTTTATCCAAAGCCTGCCGGACGTTGCCTTTAAGACAGTCGTGCAAAAAACCGAACACATCGAACAGGGTTGATTTTCCGGTGCCGTTAGCGCCCACCACAACCAAAAAAGCGGGGATTTCTCTCAGATTTACATCGCGGAACGCCTTAAAGTTTTTCAAGCGGATGGACTCGATTTTCATGAGATTTTTCTCGACTTTTTCGGTTTGCACAGTTGCGCTTTTTTAATCACATCTCGCTCTGCCCGAATACGATCCAGCAATACGCTAGCCGGTTCGTCGTTGGGGTCTTGCGGCACAAGCTGGCCGGAGAAAGCGGCACGGAGGAGGTTTTGGCGTTGGGCGGCGGTTTGTTTTAGCGCCAACTCAATAGTGCGTTCTTGTTCTGTCAGGCGATCAAGCTGAAACCTAATCTGTTCCAAGATTTCCAATTGCTCTGCTGGAGGTGCGACTGGTACAGGAAATGCACGCAACATACTCAAGTTTATCGAGGCAAGATTAGTTGTTTGCTTACCAGCGTTTTGGAACCAAAGCTTGCCAAATGTATTGCCATGATGTGAGATTAATTCAGGTTGCATCTCCTCTACATGGGTACGCATTCGGAAAACGTGATTCTGGTGAATACAATTGACAACTTCGTTATGCCATATCCAACCACGGCCCAGTTTGTCACGATCTCCACCCTCGTTAAATAATATATCACCATTTTTTAGAGTTAACTCAGTGATTTCCCGCTCTGTTGCAACGATTGACTTGACTTCAGTTAAATCGAGATAGCCGCGCTGCACATTAGCGACGCGCAAATACGCTACTTCTCGTACAGGTACATTGTTCGCACGTTTCGTGCCTTTGGCTATACCTGAAACTATTTCACCCAGCATGTCCAAACTGGCCCACACCCACCCTTCCGGCAATTCTGGCAAATGAGTGGTATCGGGCTGTACGGGTTCGGGGTATTTCTTTTGCCAATCTTGGGGCGGTGTTTTGCCTTGCTCCTTGAATTTAGCGAGCTGCTTAGCCTCCCAGCGGGCACGGCGTTCGATAAGAATGCGTTCCAGCAATTGTGCACCGGTTTCGATCTGAAGCCCCTCTCCCCTTGCGGGAGAGGGGTTGGGGAGAGGGGTCTTGTTCTGCAGCGCCTGCCAGATCGCCTCCAGCACCGCCTCCGGTTGGGCTGTGTAGTCGTGATTCCAAAACCTGAGCACCTGAAACCCCTGCTCACGCAGCCAGTTATCGCGTTGGGTGTCATAGTCCACGGTCTCGGCGTGATGGCCGCCGTCCAGTTCAATAATCAACCGATGAGAAAAACACACGAAATCGACGATGTAAGGTCCCATGGGTTGTTGCCGACGGAATTTGTAGCCGTCGAAGCGTTTGGCACGCAGCGTTTGCCACAGGGCTTGTTCCTGAGGAGTTTGGTGACGGCGCAATAGCTTGGCGTGGTTTAGGGTTTGGGGAGTGGCGGTGTTTCTGGCCCTCTCTGCACCCTCTGCCCCCTCTCCCCCAACCCCTCTCCCGCAAGGGGAGAGGGGAGCTTCCTGAGAGCGACTCCATGCTTCGGTTTCTTCTCCGCACGGAGACCGAGAAGAATCTTGAGGATCATTAAGGAGTCGCCTCCGCCCTTCTTCACCCCAAGAATAAGCCCCTCCCCCCTCGCGGGGGAGGGGTTGGGGAGAGGGGGTTCTTTTCGCCCGCCACTCCGCAGTCAGTGCCCCTTCCACCGCAGCTTTCAGCAATGACTGACGATAAAGCGCAAGCTTTTTCTGTGCGGCTTTAAGTTCGGCGACGCCTGCATCAAGATCAGAGAGCAATTCTTCAAGCTTTTCGACGATGCGGGTTTGTTCATTTGAGGGAGCCAATGGAATTTCGAGTTCCGACAACTTGGAAGCATTTACATTTTGAACTGCTATACCAAGACTTTGTTCACTAATTGCATTCCAGTAACTAGGCGTTTTTAAATAATAAGTAAAATACTGAGCATTGATTATAGGTCGGAATCTAATTAAATATGAGGCAAATACAGCAAGCTCAGGTTTACGAATAAGAATAGAAAAACCAACTGAACCTGCCCTAGAAATGACTACATCTCCGTCATAAAGTATGTACTTATCAAGAGTCTCATCATCTACGTCGCAGAAAGGAACGGTACTCCATTTAATCTCCCCAGAAGTAATATCAGTCGTCCTAAGAAAGCGAGCATTACCAGAGTGACTTGCTTTAGTAGTATAGCCATACTGAGATGGCTCACAAATCTCACCAAGCTTTGTTATAACCCACCCATCAGGCAATTCACTCACGCCACCAACTCCCAATTCATCTCCTCCATCAGCATATCCAATTCCTTCCCAAACACCCCCCAAACCTTCTGCAACCCGCCCTTATCGGCCAATTCAGCATAATCAAAATCATCGCGGCTAATACTGCAACTGCTGGCGATATGTTCTTTCATCAGGCGTAGCCACTCGGTCTGTTCGGGCGTAAAGGCGGTGGTGCGCTGGGCATTATGGCGGAAAATCCAGCCCTGAAAGCGCTTATCCACGGCATCGGCAAACGGCTTCAGCTCCCCATCCAGTCCCAGTGCAAAGCGCACCAGCGACACCAGATCGGTCAACTGACGCTGGCGATTCGCGCCCTTCACCGCGCTGGCCTGCACCCGCGCGTAAGCGCTCCACAGCCGTTCGGTGGTCAGCAGCAACGGCGGTCGGCTTAAATGCGCGTGCAGGTCTTCAATCATCTCAAAGGTCAGGCGGCGACGCTGATAAGGCTGCTGATAGAAAAAACTCAGTGCCGCTAGCTCATCCTTATGCTGCTGAACGTAATCGGTAAATTGATCAATCACCGCCCTGGCTTGACTTTCGGCCTGCTGACTAAACCCGGCAAACGTCACCTGATCGAGATTGATATGATCAATAATCTGTTCGCGGGCACGGCGGGCATTCTCGATTTCATCGCGCAACGCCGGCTGATCAAACGGCGCACAGGCTACCTCTACCCGCTCGGCGCGAGCGGCGGCCAGTTCCTCCGGCAAGAGCGTCTCTTCAGAACGGATCAACCCGCGCTTGTGTGCGGTGGCCAAGGCGGTTTTCACAATCGCATCCGGGTCCAGCGCAACGATCAGCGCTTTACCCAGCGCCCCCATCGAAACACCGCCGCTCACCTGTTCAATCCGCGCCTTCGCCCTGTCATCAAGCTGTTTTTGCAGCCGCACCAGCCGATTGGCGAGCGACAGCACCGTTTCGTCATCGCGGCTGCCCATCGCCACGCCTTGCAGTAAATCTTTCAGCGGCAAACCGGGCATTCTCTCCAGCGGACGGCTTTCGGTTTTCAGCGACCGCTCCACCCCGACCGCATCAATGATCACAAAACGGGCCTTGGCCCCCTCGGCGCTGTTGCTGACCCGCTTCAAACTATCGGCGTCCAGGCTGCGCACACCGCGCCCCTTCATCTGCTCGTAATAGCCCCGGCTGCGCACATCGCGCATAAACAGCAACACTTCCAGCGGTTTGACATCGGTGCCCGTGGCGATCATATCCACCGTGACGGCAATGCGCGGGTTGTAGTCATTGCGGAAGCTGCTCAGCAGACTGTCAGCGTCTTCCTCAGCGCGATAGGTGACCTTTTTGCAGAAAGCGTTGCCCTGCCCGTACACCTCGCGCACCATCTGGATGATGTCATCGGCGTGGCTGTCGGTTTTGGCAAAAATCAACGTTTTAGGCGTTTCCTGCCGCGCTGGAAAAATCTGCGTTTCCACCGCCGTTTTCATCGCCTGAATCACCTGCCGAATCTGGCTGGGATTGACCACCGATTGATCCAGTGCTTTGCCGGTGTAGGCAGTGTCTTCCTCGGTTTCGGCCCAGCGCTTTTTGCGGGTGGCGCGGTCGCGGTGATCCACCCACTCTCTGGCTTTCAGTGCTGCGCCTTTGCGGGTGATCTCGGTGACGATCTCATACACGTCATAACCGACATTGACGCCATCGGCCACCGACTGTTCATAGCTGTATTCGGCGACGATGTTTTCATTAAAAAACCCAAAGGTGCGCTTATCAGGTGTGGCAGTGAGGCCGATCAGGAACGCATCAAAGTAATCCAGCACCTGCTTCCACAGGTTGTAAATACTGCGGTGACATTCGTCGATGATGATGAAATCAAAGGTCTCCACCGGTATAGCCGGGTTATAGCGCACCCACTTTTCCTGCCCGGCGGTTTGCTGCGCTTCGTTAAGCGACAAATCCTCCGCCGACTCATCCAGCGACTCACCGGACAGAATCGAATACATCCGCTGAATGGTGCTGATGCAGACCTGCGCGTGCAAGTCGATGTGAGACGACGCCAGACGCTGCACGTTATACAGCTCGGTGAACTTGCGGGCGTCATCCGGCGGCGTATAGGCCATGAATTCCTGATGGGCCTGCCTGCCGAGATTGCGGGTATCCACCAGAAACAGGATGCGTTGTGCGCCACCGAATTTCAGCAGGCGATAGACCGCCGTGATCGCGGTGAAGGTCTTGCCTGCACCGGTGGCCATGTGCACCAGCGCACGCGGTTTGTTCAGCGCCAGCGAGTGTTCCAGCCCGGCCACAGCGCTGATTTGGCAATCACGCAGATTCTTTTCCGGCAGCGCAGGCAGCAGCTTGGCAAGACGATGGCGCAACGTGTCCGGCTGGGCCTGCCAGGTCGCCAGCGTTTGCGGGGTGAAAAAGTGGAAAATCTCGCGGGAACGTGGCGCCGGGTCGCTGTTATCGGTGAAGCGGATAATCTGGCCGGTTGCCTCGAACAAAAAGCGCAAAGGCGCGTCATCTTTACGCCATTTAAGCCGGGCAGTCGCATAGCGCTCGGTCTGGCTTTCGGTAACGGTCAGATTCTCGCCCGCACTGTCTTTTTTGGCTTCAATCACGCCGACCGCCTGGCGATTCACGAACAGCAGGTAATCCGCCGGGCCGGTATCGGTAGGAAACTCCCGCACCGCCACACCCAGACCCGCCGCCAGGTTAAGCCGCTTCCTGTCCTGGACGATCCAGCCGGCCTGTTCGAGTTTCTGATCAATCTGCTGGCGTGCCTGTGCTTCCGGTGTCATCGGTGCTGCTCCCTATGCGGAGTCCAAGAAATTTGCATGAACGCCTCGGATTGTCCGAAGGAGGTTACTGTGAAATCAAGCCGCAGTCCCCTCTCCCGCAAGGGGAGAGGGAATCTTTTACACAATAGGAGCTTAGCGCATTATCGGCCCAAAACAGCCGCGAAGAACTCCCCTCTCCCCTTGCGGGAGAGGGGCCGGGGGAGAGGGGGTAACTTACCGCCCAATCCGCCCAAAACGACCGCTTCTAAAATCCTGCATGGCCTGGCTAATCTCCGCCTGCGTGTTCATCACGAACGGCCCATAGCCGACGATAGGTTCATCAATTGGCTGACCCGCCAGCAACAACAGCTTGGCCTCAGTATTGGCCTCCACAGTCACGGCATCACCCGCCCGCTCCAGCACCACCAGTTGCGCCTCGCGCGCTGCGGTATCGCCATTCACCCGGACATTACCGCCCAACACCACCAGCGCCGTAGTCCAGCCATCCGGCAACTCGAACCTGGCCGCATTGCCTGCATTTAGCCGCACATCCCACACATGCATCGGCGTGAAGGTCTGCGCCGGGCCGGTGTGGTCGCCGTATTGACCGGCAATCACCCGCACTGTACCCGCCCCATCTGGCAACGCCACTGCTGGAATGTCGGCACTGACTATCGCCTGATAGCCGGGTGCGCTCATCTTGTCCTTTGCAGGCAAATTGACCCACAGTTGCACCATCTCGAATGGTCCACCCGAACGTGAGTAAGCCTCAGAATGGAATTCCTGATGCAGGATACCGCCCGCTGCCGTCATCCACTGCACATCGCCGGGGCCGATCACGCCCCCCTGGCCGGTCGAATCGCGATGCTCCACTTCGCCGTCATAAACAATGGTGACGGTCTCAAAACCGCGATGGGGATGCTCACCCACTCCGCGCGGCGTACCGGTATTCGGCGCAAAGCGAGTTGGCGCGGCGTAGTCCAGCAATAAAAATGGGCTAAGCACTTTGCCAAGACCGCTGTAATCAAACATCGAATGCACCGGAAAGCCATCGCCCACCCAATGCGGGCGCGGCGCACTATAAACACCGCTGACTTGCTTCATCATGCTCTCCTGAGGCGGTTAAATCGCTCTGGACTGGATGGCAAACAGTGTATCGGCAGGACAATCGATCCGGTAGGCAGCGCGTTGATCGACGCTCTGGTTGGGCGTTTTGAGGCGTGCGCTGCGAATTGATCGGCAATCGGGACAGCCGCCCAGCTTCAGTTCTAAAATACCCTCAGGAGGAAGACGGCAGCGGCACGGTGAGCGTGCTCATCCCAGTCCCGCGTGTGGCCCTTTCTCTGTCGTGTGCTGCCTTCCAGAAGGCACAACACTTGACCCTGCGCCGTCTCGGAAACCCAGCGCTCCCGCAGTCAATGGATGGCTTTGTGGACCCCCGTCCCCGCCAGCCATTGAGGGTTTTTCGAGACGGCCTTTTACCGAAGGTTTGCCATGAAAACGCTGATTGCTCTTGCTGTTTTGATTGGGTTGCTCTACGTGCTGGTCAAATACAGCCTTCGTCGCACCACGATTCTCGACTATGAGCGCGGCTTGCGTTACGTCAAAGGCCAGTTCAATCAACTGCTAGAACCGGGCTTGTATTGGCACAGCCCCCTCTCGACGGTGATTCATAAAGTCGATATCCGGCCGCGTTTTATCTCGATCACCGGTCAGGAAATTCTAAGTTCCGATGGCGTCACTCTAAAAATCAGCCTGGCCGCCCGTTATGAAATCGCCGATTTGGTCGTCGCGACCCATCAATCCCAAAACTTCGAGCAGGCGCTGTATCTGGAATTGCAACTAGCGCTGCGGGAGATCGTCAGTGCGGTGGACATCGATACCGTTTTGCAAAGCCGCAGCGAGTTTTCTAACAAGCTGCTGGCGCTGACCGACGCCAAGGCGCAAGCGCTCGGTCTGAAACTCATTTCGGCGCAGATTAAGGACCTTACCTTTCCCGGCAAGCTGAAAGAGGTGTTTGCGCAAGTGGTGACCGCCCGCAAGGAAGGTCTGGCGACTTTAGAGAAAGCCAGAGGTGAAACGGCGGCGCTGCGTCATCTGGCCAACGCCGCCAAACTGCTCGAAACCAATCCGCAGTTGTTGCAATTGCGGCTGGTGCAAACGCTGGGGCAATCCTCAGGCAACAGTCTGGTGTTCGGGATGCCACCCGCACCCCCACTTGCGCCCACTTCACCGAAGCCGCCTGCCCATGAGTGATCAGTCGCCTTTGAATGATTTATTGGTGTTGATGGAACGGTTGCGCGACCCGCACACCGGCTGCCCGTGGGATCGGGCGCAGACCTACGCGACCATCGTGCCGTACACCATCGAGGAAGCCTACGAAGTCGCCGATGCTATCGCTCGCGAGGATTGGGCGGAATTGCGGGACGAATTGGGCGATTTGTTATTTCAGGTGGTGTTTTACGCCCAGATCGCCCGCGAGGAAGGCCGCTTTGATTTCGATGACGTGGCGCGCGGCATCGTCGAAAAGATGACCCGCCGCCATCCCCATGTCTTCGCCGATGCGCATTACGCCGATGCCGCCGAACAGACCGCCGCCTGGGAGCGGTTGAAAGCCGCTGAGAAAGCCGAACCGCCTGCCGGTACGTTGTCAGGCATTCCGCTGGCCTTACCGGCGCTGACCCGTGCGGTCAAACTGCAAAAGAAAGCCTCAAAGGTGGGTTTCGATTGGGGGGCGCTGGAGCCGATCCTGGCCAAGATTCAAGAAGAAATCGGCGAAATCCGGCATGAAATCACTACGCAAGCACCGACTGAACGTTTGGACGACGAATTGGGCGATGTGCTGTTCGCAGTTGCTAATTTGGCTCGTCATCTTAAGCTTGACCCGGAAGCCGCCTTACGCGGCACCAATGCCAAATTCGAGCGGCGGTTTCAGCAGATTGAACACTGGCTGGCGGAACAGGGCCGGGGTCCAGCGGAATCAACTCTAGAAGAAATGGATGATTTGTGGGAACGGGCTAAGCGGGAAGAGCGCGACAGGTCAGATGATGGAAAATAACTTGGAGAATTCACGAGCATTGAATTGCTTCTTGTTATGACCTCGAATTGAAGGGGGAAGTGAGGCGGGTTGTCCTTTACTGGTATTTAGGATTTCTAAATCACTCTATATTGAGGATGAATAACAATGAGTGCAAGTGACGATCTTTTAGAAGAAGTCGGTAAAAAAAGATTCTCAACTGTACTCGCAGATCCGCCGTGGCAATTCCAGAATAGAACTGGAAAGATGGCCCCAGAGCATAAAAGACTATCCCGGTATCCTACCATGACGTTGCAGGAGATCAAGGAGCTTCCCGTAGAGGCGATTGTAAGAGATACGGCCCATCTTTATCTTTGGATTCCAAACGCACTGCTTGCTGATGGATTGCAGGTTATGGAACACTGGGGTTTTACCTATAAAACCAATTTAATCTGGTATAAAATTAGAAAAGATGGTGGGCCGGATAGAAGAGGTGTGGGGTTTTACTTTCGTAATGTTACTGAGATGATTTTATTTGGAGTCAGGGGAAAAAATGCTCGGACATTGCAGCCGGGTAGAAGCCAGGAAAATATCATCTCATCACAAAAGCGGGAACATAGCAGGAAACCCGATGAACAATACAAAATCATCGAGTCCTGTAGCCCCTACCCTTATATTGAGCTATTTGCACGAGGTCCTAAAAAAGGTTGGTTTACCTGGGGCAATCAAGCCCAGGACTACACGCCCGATTGGGATACTTATGCAAACCATTCGCAAGCCAATGTGCTTCCTTTTAAGCAGCGGATTTAAGTGGTGCCCAAGCCATGCGTCTTCTCTATCCCTGCGCTCCCCTCAGTCGCAAAGAGCCGGATGAAACTTATGCTGAGGAATTCCTGGCTGCTCAGGCAATGGGCATGGCCTGTTCGCTCTTTTCAGTAGAAGCTTTTGAGTCTGGCCATTTCAACCCGCGCCCGCTTTTCGCGGAACAGGAAGAAATTCTTTATCGCGGATGGATGTTCAATCCGCATCGCTATGGTCAATTGCTGGAGGGAATCCAAGCTAAGGGCGGTTCCCCTGTCACCTCGGTTGCACAGTACCGCCTCTGTCATTACCTTCCAGAGTAGTACCCATTGTGCAAAGACCTCACCCCTGAAACCCTCTTTTTAGAGCAGGGTACCGACTATGCCGCTGCTGTCTCCGAGCGCCAGTGGTCTGGCTATTTCGTGAAGGATTATGTGAAGTCATTGACCACCGGGCGTGGTTCGGTTGCCAACTCCCCTGAGGAAATTTCCGAGATCGTCGCGCTTATTGAGAAATACCGAGGCCAGCTAGAAGGCGGCGTTTGTATCAGACAATTTGAGCAACTGGCCTCGGATACCGAAGAGCGCTACTTTGTATTTCGGGGCAAGGCTTATGCCCGTAATGGCCTTGTGCCAGAAATTGTGCAGACTGTCGTACCGAGAATTGACAGTCCGTTTTTCTCCGTCGATATTGTGCTCGCCATCGACGGTACCCCGCGCCTTATTGAACTTGGAGATGGTCAGGTTTCCGACCGAAAACAGTGGTCTGCTGAACGCTTTCTGGAAATATTCCCTGCTTGATCGCTCATTGCAGCCTATAAATCCCAGATGAAAAAATGGACCCTTGATGAAGCTGATCTCTATGAGACCGGTGGTGGCTCTTATCAAAAGAGCCATGGCCACCCAGCAAAAACCCGACGTTCTGTTGAGGTGAAACTCATCCACCGTCCCACAGGCATCAGCGTCTCCCAATCATCACCGGTGGTCGCCATGTCCCGTCTTGACGCCGCAAAAATTAGAGAGCAGCTCCGAATTGAACTACGACCCAGACTGGAAGAATTAGTTGCCAGGCATCTGCGTATCCCAGGTCGCTAGAGCAGTGTTTTACCAATCAGAGGGCTTTAACCCATGTCAGTTTCACAACCCAGGATTTCTTATTGGAAGCTTGATTACGGCTGGGCAAAACGTGGCGGAAAATGGAACGATCTGACCGACGTGATGCTGATTGGCACCGCAACGGGTGAGGATTGTGTTTCAGCGCTTGATACCTGGGTGTCGCTTCAGGATAAGGATCAGGCCCGCGTGGATGGCCATGATCGAGAAATCTTCTATGCTGGCGGAGTTCAGGGTTATCTGGAACTCTCCTTTACAAAAGAGTCTGATAAAAGAGTAGTATTTTTACATTCGCATGGGCAGGATGCCTTTGACAGCCTAAGCTATTACTCCAAAGTCATTGCAGAGTTTCTTCGCTCTAAAGGGTGTTCGGGAAATCTGACCTGGCAGGAAGGGCGTCATGACCGGAAGGATCATCAGTTAATCTGGCCATAGTGGCTGCAAGATTATTGAAAGATACTATGTCATTGGTCTACTTCGATTTTAATAAAGATGCCGACCTGTCTTTTAAAATCGAGATCAGTAAAAAGCTAAAGGAGCTGCTTCAGCTCGAAGGCGCTGGAACGTACTCTATTGTCTTGCATAACGATCCAATCAATACGATGGAGTTTGTTACCAAAGTCATTAAGAATGTTTTCGGCTACAGCATCAGCAAATCAATCTGGCTGATGCTAAAGGCTCACTTTAAAGGAACCAGCATCCTGTGGGCTGGATCGTTTCTGGAAGCGAACGATAAGCGGAATAAAATAATATCGCACGGCCCTGATCCAACGATGCGGCATAAGGGCGCGAAACCTTTAACAGTAACCATTGAGAAAGATGAGTGATCAAATTTATCGAGGTCAAAACTAACAAGATCAAGGCAAGAGCTTAAATTTACTAAAATAAATCTTGATTTCAGGGATTCCAGACGCCAATGAAAATAAAATCATTTTCAAAAAAAGTTATCTTTTTATTCATAGCCTTACTCTCTGGCTGTGCAGCATTGCCCAATGCAATAACTGAAAAAATCAATAATCAACAGATTGAACTCGCACTGATTATTAAGCCTAACACGGCCCCAGTTATCTTTGAAAATGGACTCAGTGGCAGAATGGAATGGTGGAAGGAGGTCATCCCAGAAATCTCAAAAGAGGCCACGACATTTGCATACAATCGGCCTGGCTATGGAAATAGTGATCCTGTATCAACGCCCCGCGATGGTTTACACATCGTCGAGGAGCTGCGCAAGTTACTGAGAAGCAAAGACCTAAAGCCGCCTTATATCTTAGTAGGACATTCGATGGGGGGACTTTATATGCAGCTTTTTGCCCGTCGTTATCCTGATGAGGTCAGCGCCCTTGTTCTCGTTGATTCCACGCACCCCAAACAACTTGAGGGCGAAGGCTCCCTGGATCGCCAGTCCTTCTTCGTCAAAGGACTTATCGGGATTTTGGTGACAGGCACGGCTAAAGAAGAACTGGATTTACTTCCTCAAACGGGCACTCAGCTACTCAGCCTTCCTACGTTGGTAGGCAAACCCGTGTTTGTACTCAGCGCATCAGAGCCATTAGAAGAAAAATCAAAGCTGGCAGACGATGCTAACGAAAAACGAAAAGATATTGCTCGACTTTATCCTGGATCTAAACAGATATGGGTTAAAAGCGGCCACGGCATTCCATTAGAAAAACCGGAGGCGGTGATCTCCGCGATACGTGAGACTCTACTACTAAAGACCTCAAATAAAACTCAGGTTCAATAAATCTATTTTTAGTCGCCAATTGCCAAACTCACCCTTAACCCGCTACTCTATCGGCCAAGACGGTTCCCCAGTTGGGATTAAAAGGGAACACGGTCAGACCGATTTTTCGGCCTCAAGCCGTGGCTGTCCCCGCAACTGTGAGCGGCGAGCCGACGTTCCATTCAGGCCACTGGGCAACCGGGAAGGCCGAACGTCCGGCCACGACCCGCCAGCCAGGAGACCTGCCGTCCCAAGCGTCGCCTGGCCGTCGAACGGGTCTTTTCGGCGGGACGGTCTGTTCCGTTTTGGCGATGCGGGAAACCGAGCGTTCGCCAGCGGCCTGTTAACGTCCTATCCGGGCGTTTTCCGCCTTTCGTCTCCAGCCGGTCATTGCCACCGGCGCACGCGCGTTTTCCAGCAGATCGTGAATCGACCCCAACGGTCGGTTTGATAACTCTTATGCTCAGGAAACGCCATCGCCATGACTGTCCGCCGTACTGCTACGCCTCGTCTTCGCCAACCGCTGATCGTGCTGGGACTGCTCGTCGGCTTTAGTAACGCCGCCATCGCCCAGGAAGAATTGCCGGAACTGGTCGTGACCGCCACCCGCGTACCCATTCCGCCGGAACAATCCGGCAGCGCCATCACTGTCATCGACCGCGAGGAACTGGAGCGACGGCAAATCCGGGTGGTGGCCGATGCCTTGCGCGATGTGCCGGGCGCGACGGTTAGCCGCAGCGGCGGCCCCGGCAATCTGACCGAAATCTATCTACGCGGTGCAGAAACCAATCAAACCCTGGTGTTGATCGATGGCGTAGAAGTTAACCATCCCGATGGCGGTGCGTTCGATTTTAATAGCCTGCTTGATCTGGAAATCGACCGGATCGAAGTGCTGCGCGGCCCGCAAAGCGTGTTGTGGGGTAGCTCGGCCATCGGCGGGGTCATCAATATCGTTACCAAACGCGCCGAACAGCCGTTTGAGGCCAAAGCGCGCGTTGAAGGCGGCAGCTTCGGCACCTGGCAAACCTCCGGCAGTCTCGGCACCCGTAGCGAGCGTTACGATGCGTTACTGAGCGGCGGCTGGCTGCAAACCGACGGCTGGTCAGCAGGCAGCGAATGGCGCGGCAACAGTGAAGACGATGGCGCTACCATCGGCTCGGTGCTGTTCAAGGGTAGCGTCCGGCCTATCGACAATCTGGAACTCACTCTAACCGAGCGCTACACCCGTAATCGCACGGATTTCGATGCCTTCCTCGGCGGTGATCGACGCCCGGTGGTGGATAGCGGCGACCGCATTGATAACAAACAAAACCTGCTGCGTCTGCAAGGCCGCTATACCCTGCTCGGCGGAGATTGGGAGCATCTGCTGGGCATCGCCCGCTACGACATGGATTCGGTCACTAACAGCGAAGGCTCCGCGCCCTATGACAGCGAGAGCTATTCCAATCAGATCGATTATCAAAGCAACTACTTTCTAAATACAGGCAGCGCCCGGCACACCTTCACCCTGTTGCTGAAGGATAAAAAAGACGAAGCCACTAACAGCTATTTCGCGACCAATTCAGTGCGTAACACCGGCGTTGCCTTGCACTATGGGCTGGGCCTGGACGAACGCTTATTCCTGACTGCCGGATTGCGCCGCGATTTCAACGACCGTTTCGACGACACCAGCACGTATCGACTGACAGCGGCGTATCTGTGGCCAGACCTTGGCGGTCGCCTGCACGCCAGCTACGGCACGGCGGTCAAAAATCCGACCCTGACCGAACTGTTTGGCTATTCCGGTGATTTCAAGGGCAATCCCAATTTGCAGCCGGAAGAAAGCCGGGGCTTTGACCTCGGTTGGGAACAGGCTTTGCTGGATCGGCGCATCAAACTGGATGTGACCGCCTTTTATAACCGCATCGACAACATCATCGTCGGTGCGGGCCGCAGCGTGATCAATCAGCCCGGTGAAAGTCGCGCCCGTGGCGTCGAAGTCAGCGCCAGCGCCGAATTGACGCCGGATTTGAGCAGCACGCTGGCCTATACCTTCACCGACACCGAAGACGCTGACGGCAAAGAATTGCGCCGTCGACCGCGCCATACCGCCAGCCTTGGCCTGAATTATCGCGTCACTGACCGGGCTAACGTGAACCTGACCGTGCGGCATAGTGGTTCGTTCATGGATACCGCTTTCGATGAAAAAACCTTCGTCACCTATCCGGTCGATATGGACCGCTACACCGTGGTCAATCTGGCCGCGAATTATCAATTAGATGATCAGTGGCAGTTCTTCGGGCGGGTCGAAAACGTGCTTAATGAGCGTTACGAGGACGTGCTGGGTTACAGCGGCACCGAACGCGGGGTTTATGTCGGTGCGCGGTATCGTTTCTAACCGCCGTGATAATCGCTAAGCATCAACTCCCCTCTCCCTTGACGGGAGAGGGGCTGGGGGAGAGGGTGTTTTTAGCTGCTACCGGCACCCTGACCCTAACCCTCTCCCAGAGGGAGAGGGAACTTCGCAGTTTTAAATGGGCATCCTTGGCGCGCTGGCTGGCGCTGGTGTTGGCGCTCTCGCCACTGGCCGCTTCGGCCCTGCCGCGCGTCGCCTCAATCACCCCCTGCGCCGATCAATACCTGCTGGGGCTGGCCGATCCAGCCCAGATCGTCGCCGTCTCTACCGCCGCTACCGACCCCCGCCAATCACTTTTTGTCGATGAGGCCCGCCGCTATCCGGCCACGCGCGGCAGTGGTGAGGAATTGATTGCGTTGCGGGCAGAGGTCGTTTTAACCGACCGCTGGATGCCACTGCGGGTCACTGAGCGGCTGGAGCGCTTTGGCGTCAAAATCATCCAGATCCCGCTACCGGAAACCTGGGACGACATCGCCACCGCGACCCGCAGCATCGCCGCCGAACTGGATCGATCCGCCGAAGGTGAGGCCCGCATCGCCGCGATGCAAACCCGCTTAGCACAACTGGCCCAACAACGGCCTGCGCCTGATACCGCACCGCTGGCCGCCTATTTCTTGCCGGGTGGCGCCAGCGCCGGGTCGGGCACCTTCATTGATACTGTGCTAAAGACGGCTGGTGTGCGCAATCTGGCCGCTGAACTGGGCTGGCAGGGCTGGGGCACTTTCAATCTGGAACAACTGACATTAACCCCGCCCGAACTGCTGGTGATGGGCTTTTTCGATCAGGGCGGCGACAGCGTGCGCATGAGTTTTATCCGGCATCCGGTATTCCAGCGGTTAATGGCGCGGGTGCCGGTGATTCATGTGCCGGATCGTTACTGGATGTGTAGCGGCTGGTTTCTGACCGAGGCGGCCGCTTATATCGCCGAGCGTCTGCCTAAAACAGCGAGGCGGCGATGAGCGCAACAGCGGCAACCGAGTCGATGATCCGACAGCACCGAATCAACCTCGGCCTGACTGCGCTGCTGGTCGGATTGAGCGTGGCGGGTCTGTTGCTGGGTCACGTCTCGCTTAGCCCCTGGCAAACGCTGGCGCAGTTATTCGGCGGCGATGAGCGCCTGGCGGTGATCGTGCTGGAAATCCGCCTGCCGCGCGTCGCCCTTGGCCTGCTGGTTGGCGCATCGCTGGGCTTGAGTGGTGCGGCCTTGCAGGGGTTGTTGCGTAACCCACTGGCGGAACCGGGGATTCTCGGCGTATCGGCTAGCGCCGGGCTGGGCGCGGTACTGGCGCTGTATTTCGGTCTGGCGCAGGTGAGCGTGTGGGCGTTGCCGGTGTGCGCCCTGCTCGGTGCGCTGCTGGCAACGGCGTTTCTGGCGCTGCTGGCGCTGCGCGATGCCAGCCCGCTGTCGCTGATTCTGGCCGGGGTGGCGGTATCAAGCCTGGCAATTGCCCTGACTTCGCTGGCTTTAAATCTGGCTCCAAATCCGCTGGCCTTGAGCGAAATGGTGCTGTGGCTACTTGGCTCGCTGCGTGACCGAGGCTTATCCGATGTCGGGCTAGTCGTGCCGTTTATGGCCCTCGGCTGGGCGTTGCTATTAAGCGCCGGGCGGGAACTGGATGCACTGACGCTGGGTGAGGATACCGCCCGCAGTCTGGGGGTGGGTCTGGGCTGGCTGCGCATCAGGGTCATCGGCGGTGCGGCGCTGACTGTCGGCGCAGCGACGGCAGTGACCGGCTCGATTGGCTTTGTCGGCCTGATTGCGCCGCACCTGTTGCGGCCCTGGGTCGGCTATCAACCCAGCCGGGTGTTGCTACCCAGCCTATTGGCCGGGGCGGCGCTGCTGGCGGCATCCGATTTGGCGGTGCGGCTGATTCCCACCCATCAGGAATTAATGCTGGGGGTCGTCACCGCATTGCTGGGAGTGCCATTTTTTATGCATTTGCTGCTGCGTACCCGGCGGACGCTGCCATGATCCTGCTCGACGCCGAACAGATCAGCGTCCAGCTCGCCGGTCAGCGCGTGGTGAACGGGGTCAGCCTCCAGGCCGCCGCCGGGCAGCTGGTGGCGCTGCTGGGGCCGAATGGGGCAGGCAAAACCACCCTACTGGCGGCGCTGGCGGGACTGCGACCGTTTCAGGGCCGGGTGCGGATTCAGGGGCGAGCGCTGGCGAGTCTAAGCCGTCGCGAGAAAGCGCGCACCCTCGCCTATCTTCCGCAAGGCCAGATTGCGCATTGGCCGCTCACTGTGCGCCGTCTGGTTGAACTAGGCCGCTTGCCCCATCTCGCTCCCTGGCAACCGCCAGCGGCGGCGGATCGACTGGCGGTGGCATCGGTGCTGCATCGCACCGGCATCGCTGAACTGGCTGAGAGGTCTTTCGATACCTTATCGGGCGGCGAACGGGCGCGCACCCTGCTGGCGCGGGTATTGGCAGTGGAAGCGCCGCTGGTGCTGGCTGATGAGCCAGTAGCGGCGCTTGATCCGTTTCATCAATTGCAGGTGATGGAGCTGTTGCGTGATTACGCAGACGGCGGCGCGGCGGTGATCGTGGTCTTGCACGATCTCACCCTGGCGGCGCGCTTTTGCGATGAATTGATTCTGTTGCGGGAAGGCGCGTTGGCCGCGCGGGGTGCGCCAGCGACCGTGCTATCAGCCGCCCAGCTTGCCGATACCTACCGCATTGCCGCGCTCCACGGCGAACAGGACGGCCAGTATTACGTGCTGCCATGGAAGCGGCAAACGCCGGAGAGCGCAGCACTATGAAGATGCACGGTTGGGGCCATAGCGAATCGAGCCGACTGGCTATCGCAGCGTTCTGTGCCGTGGCCATGCACGTCAGCCTGGCCTGTTTACCGGTGCAATGGCGACCGATTTTGCCTACGCCCACCGTATTGCGAGTGACGCTGACACCTCCTCCGCCGACGCCTGTACTACCCGTACCCCAACCTGTCTCACCAGTCGCCACGGCCGCTTTTCCACCAGAATCGCCCGTTCAAGCCGCTCCCCCATCCAGACCAGAGCCAGCGGCTCAACCTGTGGCCATCGCCCGCACCCCCACCCCACCGAAAGTCGTGCAAGCGCCGCCCAAACCCAAACGGCCACCGGAACTCCGCAAACCCCTGACCGTCGTCCAATCAGCACCGACGCCCAAGCCGAAACCGCCGAAGCTTGCTGAGCGGCCCCCGCTGATTACGGCAAAAACACCGGCTAAAGAATCGGTGCCACGGCCAGAGCGTAGCCGTCCCATCGTGGCCAAAACGATCCCTCCACACGCAACAGACTCCGAACGTGAGAATGCGGGTGGCAGAACGACGCGCGCTGACCGCAAAGCGTGGGACGAAGATTTCGACGCAGCGCCCAGCGCGGGCCGACTGACAGACAGGATTAACAAACCTGGAGAGGGTGGTTCTGGAACTTCAGCGGCCGCCGCTTCGGCTCCACCAACGCGATTTGCTACTTTGGCCACGAGTCTGCGGCCATTGCCGGGCAACCCGAAACCGCGCTATCCAGACCAACTTCGGCAGCGCGGGATTGAAGGGCAAGTGCTGGTGCGGCTAACGGTGAGCGCAGCAGGCAGTGTTGAATCGGCCAGTGTGGCCCGCAGCAGCGGTCATGAATTGCTCGATCAGGAAGCGCGAGCAACCGTCTTGCGCTGGCGCTTCCAACCGCTCGAAGCGCCAAAGGTCGCCCAGTTACCCATCACCTTTCGGCTGCAAAACTGAGCCAGACCCGTCTAGAAATTCGCTTTGCTACGCTCTTTGTTCGCGTACATGTGCGCATCCGCCCGCTTGATCAAGTCGTCAGCCGTCGCCGCATCACTTGGGTAGCAGGCCACGCCGACCGACCCGCCCAGCACATGGCTGACCAAATGCTTTGCGTCTTTAAGACTGGTCATTGGCTCGCGTAAGAGCCGCTCCAGTGCAGAACGCATGGTTTCTGCGATCGCCACATTGGGAATATCGTTAGCCAACAGCACAAACTCGTCGCCCGCGTAACGCGCCACCAAATCGCCGGCGCGAATCGAACCCCGCAAGCGTTTGCTGATTTCGATCAACACCTGATCGCCCACGTCATGACCTAGGCGGTCGTTAACTTGTTTGAAATTATTCAAATCGATAAAAAACACCGCAAAGGGTCTATTGTCCGTTTTCCGTCGGTGTTGGTGGATACGATCATTAATGCTGCGCAGAATACCTTCCCGATTGACCAACTCCGTCAGCGAGTCGGTTCGCAATCGCTGCTGCATCTGCCGGAAACTGTTGGCCAGATCGCCGATCTCATCGTGCCGATGATCCGGCAACGGACTATCCAGCCGACCTTGCCCCACTTCGCGGGCGGCGGTGGCCAGTTTGTTTAAATCTCGGCTGACCCAATGCAGGATGCTTAAACCAATCATCACCACCAGCAGCGCTGCCACGCCACCAATCATCGCCGTTCTTTGCACATTCTGGGTCACACCCTGCATAAAATCCGCGCGGGGCGTCGCGACCACAATAATCCAATCCAGTCCCGCCGTATCGTTGAATCGACTATAGGCCAATTGGATGGCTTCCCCAGCGGCCTCAAAGTGCAACGTCTGCAACGGCGTAGTCATCGAGCCGGTCAAATCGCGCCGCACCCGCTCGAACGCCGCAATCTGTAAAGCATCCTCGCTGTCTCGAACGCTTAAGCGCTCGCTACGGCCATCGGCCAGCCTTTTGATATTGGCCGTGCGGGACGAAGCGATCAGCTTGCCATCGATTTCCATGATAAACGCCAGCGAGTGTTCGCTAATTTTCAGCGTATGGACAAAATCGTTGAGCTGATGCAGAGAAATATCTGAAGCGACGACGCCTGCTAAATTACCTTGCGCATCAAGCACCGGACGAGCGGATGTCGCTACCAGTTCCTGGCTACTAAAATCGATATAAACCGGCGTCCAGGCATAGCCAGGATGGGTTTCACCGACCTTATACCAGGGCCGCTCGCGCAGATCGAGTATCCTGGCTTCGACGACGGGGGTGGATAGGGGGCCGTCAATACCGGTAAAGCGATAGAAAGACCGGGGGCCGGTTGGGTCGAGTTTAACGCGCAGCTCGGCATCATGGCGCGAGTGTCGCCACAAGCCAAAAAATTGACCTTGCCGCGAACCGTAATAGACATAATTATTTGGATCGGTATACAAGGACGTGGCGATCCAGAAGCGGGTGCGCAGTTGGTCAAAGTGCGTCTCGATCCGCTCTGGCACCGCGAGTTCTGGGGGAAAAGCAACATCAAGCACCGCTTTCGAACTCACCAGATGGCGATCCACCGCCTGGCTGATGCGCCCGACGGTTTCGCGCAGCAAGTGCTCGGCCACGGTATTCACCGCCTGGCTACCCGCACCATAGGATAGCCAGCCGATCAGCGCCGCAACACCCAGCACCAAGACCACATAGGGCAGGGTTAACGATTGGCGAAACGACAGGCGGATCATCTGGGCTTACCGCACGGCAACCCCACCCTGCCTAAAGCAGGAGTCGATTAACATTACTGGCAATACGCCTCGGCCGCCTGGCCGATAACGTCCTCTTTACCGCTGAACGATTGCGGCGGATTGTCATTCTTCTTCACCGAGTTGATTTTCTTGCCGGTGGCGAAATCTTTGGCAAAGTAGGTGATTTCTGGCATTTCGTAACTCTTTTTCCCGCAGTCGATGACATAACGCGCACGCAACGATTTGTGCCCCCCTTCAGCAGTGTGCTCGAAATTCATCAGGCCAGTAAAGGTGACGCGCTGGGCAGGGCCAGTTCCTTCGGTCTTTACTTTACGCGGATCAACCAACAATTGCTGGCCATTGCCCGCATAAGCCTCTTGTTTGCGCAAGGTGTAGTCGGATTGACCACCAGTGGGTTTGTCGCCTTCGCCCAGAAACTCGACATACCCCTCGCTGATGAAGAGAACGCGGTTTTCATCCTTGCCTTTCAGTTCCAGTGTGGAACCATCCTTCCGCCATTTAGCGTTACCTGACGAGCGGAAGGTTTCGGGTTTATCCTGCTGATAGACTTCAACCAAATCGTATTTGGTTTTTCCATCAAATTCATTGAGATACAACCAGGTATCGATCCCGGAACAACTGCCGCAGGGAACAGTACCGGCATAGTAGCCGTCCCAATCAACGCTGGTGCGGGTGGAGTCCTGACTATGGGCTGGTGCGCTTAATACGACGCCAAGCGAAAGCAGGGATACGGAAAGCAGTGTCGAAACGGTGTTCAATCGCATGGGTTCCTCGTTATGCAGTGGATTTGAGTTTGCACTGCGCTAACGATGCCGCGGTGCGCTTGAATCGCGGCTGAATTTAAGCCATTGGACGAATATTTACGCCATGTTAAGGCGGCCGACATTGCAGCTTTCAATGCGCGACTCGAAAACCCCGGCAAAGTCGGCACGAGCACGGCTAAGTCAGATCAGCAGAGGCACTAAGCCAGCACCGTCACCTGCCGACACAACCACTCGCGTTGAGCGGCTTGCACTTGCCGCAGCACAGAGTGGCCGTTAACCGTAAACTCCATCTCGGTCACCTCTGGATGACCGTACAACACCGGCGTAAACGCCACCGTATCGCGCCGATGCTGACCTGATTCTTCAATGGTGACCTGCCAGCGATCACCCTGAACTTGCGCGCTCACCCTGGCAAGGCCCCAAACGCCATTGGCATAGCCGCGCGTTTCCTGATCATCCAGCCCATAGTCGCCCTGCGCGGGCTGCGCATGGGAGAAGCAGTGCAGTTCGATGGCGCTCAAATCCATCACACTATTGCGCAAAGGCCCAGCGTAATAAGGCAGCACGGCACCATCACGGGCAAACAGCGGCAATTCATCCGCAGCGGCGGCGTAATTTAGCACCCGGCCGCCTTGCACCCAGCCGCCATGATTTAAGTCAAACCACCAACCAGGCGGCAGCGCGATCATCCGTTCCTGGTATTTCACCCCCCGCTGAATCGATTCCGGCCCCTCCCCTTCACCGTGCAAAATCGGCGCAACCAGTAGCGCATCGCCGACTAAATACTGATCGCCTAATTGCGCGTATTCGGGATTGTCGTAGTGATAAAGCAGCGGCCGGATGATCGGGTCGCCATCACGCCAATGACTGAAGAAGCACTGATAAAGATAAGGCAATAAGCGATAACGCAGTCGAATCGCGCCCCGAATCGCCGCCAGGGCCGCCGGGCCGAATTGCCACGGTTCCTGAAAGCGCGAGCTGCGACAGGAATGATTACGGAAAAACGGGAACAGGCAGCAGGCTTGATGCCAGCGCACCAACAACTCGGCGTTGGTGTCATCCATGAAGCCGCCAACATCAGGGCCGTTGAAGGCGATGCCAGACAGGCTCAGATTCAGCGAGCATGGCAACGCCATCCGCAGATGATCCCAATTGCTGGCATTGTCGCCAGTCCACACCGCTGTATAGCGCTGTGTACCCGCGCAGGCGCTACGGGTCAGCAGAAAGGGGCGACTATCGGGATCGTGCTGTTCACAAGCGGCGCGGCTGGCCATCGCCATGAAGTGAGCGTATTGATTGTGGTAGCGGTCATGCGGCGCTTGACCATGCTGAAAACGCATCTCTTCGGTGCGGCTGTAGCCGGTGGCCGGATCATTCATATCCAGCCACACCCCATCCACCGCACTATCCCGCAGGAAATCTGCCAGATGATCCGCCCACCACGCGCGGGTGCTGTCCAGGGTAAAATCGGGAAATACGGTATCGCCCGGCCACACCTTGCCGACATACTCGCGGCCGCTAGCCGTCTGACAGAATGCCCCTTGGGCGCGACCGCTATCGTAGACCGTATAGCCCGGCTCGCGCTTGACGCCCGGATCGACAATGGTAACGGTGCGAATGCCTAGCGCTTTCAGCGCCTGATTCAATCCCGCCGGATCAGGGAAATCCACCCGGTCCCAGGTAAACAGTCGATACTGGTCCATGTAGTCGATGTCGTACCACAAGGCGCTGACCGGCACATCCTCAGCAATGAAGCGCTCCGCCAAGTCCCGAAATTCCCGCTCCTGCCGGTAGCCCCAGCGGCATTGGTGATAACCCAGCGCCCACAGCGGCGGCAACGGTGCCCGGCCCGTTAGCGCCGCATAACGGCGGGTGACTTCACGTAGCGTCGGCCCGGCGATGCAATAAAGATCTGTCACGCCGCTGAAGGCTTGATACCAGAATTCGCCCGGTCGGGTGTGGCCGACATCCATGATCACACGCTGGGGATTATCAAAAAACAAGCCGATAAATCGCGTGCCAATCTTGAGGATGGCCAGCGGAATCGCCACATAGGTAGGATCATAGTCATCACGGGCGTAGGTATGCTCGAACACGGCCACCACATCCACCGTCAGAAAATCAGCGGCCTGGCCGAGTTTGTTAAATGGCCCGGCGCGTTCTCCCAGGCCGTAACAACCATTGACACCGATGAGCGCGAAATTCAGCAGCAGCGCCTCACCACAGCAGCCCACGCCATCCGCGACGGTTTCCAAGACAACATCGGCCATCGTTATCCGTAGCGAAGTCGGCTGGAGTTCGATCTGGCCGCTCGTCGTGGCAAACTGCACACCGTCAGCCGCTTGTACCGGCATGACCACCGCGCCAGGCCGATAATCTGGCAGCACCGCGTCCGAATAGGAGTCCGCATCGGCTCCCTGCCCGTGATCAAAGCGCAGGCGGAAACAGCCGTCCATGACGTTGGCACAGCCGATCCGCAACGCCATGCCGGGGCCGGTTAACTCGGCAACGGCCCCGGCAATGCGCACTTGTTCGGCGCGATCAAAATTGAGGGGATGGATTTTCTGGCCGAAAAACATAGCGCTTAGCAACGGTTTGAATAGTGAATCATTGAGGCTGTAGTTTAGATTTGGCGGCCTTGTCCTTGCTCTCCGCCAGCACTTGCGCCAATTGCGTTGGTGAAACATAACCGGGGATCATGTCACCGTTTTCTAAAATGATGCTCGGCGTCCCCCGCACTCCCAGCTTTTGTCCAAGCTCATATTCCCGCTTAACCGGGTTTGGGCAATCCTTGAGTTCGATGTTCTCGCCGCGCTTGGCTTTGGTCATCGCGGTGCGCTGGTCCTCTGCACACCAGACCGCCACCGCTTTCTTGTACGACTCCGAATCGACGCCCTCACGCGGGAACCAGAGGTAGCGCACCTTGATGCCCTCTTTGTTGTAAGCCTCCATCTGGGTGTGCATCTTGCGACAGTAACCGCAGTCAATATCGGTAAACACCGTCACGGTGTGCTTGACGGGGCCTTGCGGACCGAAGACCACCATATTCTGCTCGCCCAGAGCGTCAATCGCCTTACCACGCAATTGGCCGCGCCGATTTTCGGTGACATTATCAAGCGAGGCCAGGTTGACGATTTCACCCTGGACGACGAACCGGCCATCCTCGCTCAGATAAAGCACCTGCCCACCCAGCACGACTTCATAGAGTCCTGGAATAGCGCTTGGCGTGATGCTGTCGGGTTTCTCACCCTTCAAAGCCGCTTGTAAATGGGTGATGTCAGGCTGTTTAGCGGTCGCCACAGGTACCGGATCAGCGGGTGGCGCAGGCGGCGGATCAGCGGCCAAAGCGCCGACAGAATATAAAACAGCAGCGAGCAGCAAGGTCTTACGCATCTTTCAATACCTTATGGATAGCGACAATAATGATCAATTGAGAGGGCCGACGATTGTCCGGGTTCCGGAGCCATCGGCTGAAATTTGCAAAACCGGGCCAGGCCCATCTGGCAAAATCGAGCCACATGCTACAGCGCCAAGACTTTTATTTCGACCTGCCGCCTGAATTGATTGCCCAACAGCCGCCCCCGCGGCGCGGTGATAGCCGGTTGCTGACCCTGAATGGCTTAACCGGTCAGTTCACCGACCGACATTTCGGCGAGCTGCCGACGCTGTTGCAACCGGGCGATTTACTGGTTTTTAACGATACCCGCGTCATTCCGGCCCGCCTATCCGGCCGTAAAGCCAGCGGCGGCCGGGTTGAGCTGCTGGTTGAGCGCGTCCTGGACGAGCGGCGGGCCTTAGTGCAGATTCGCGCCAACCGCGCGCCCAAGCCAGGCAGCCTGCTGCTGCTCGATGTCGGCAGCGCCGCTACCGTGCTTGATCGGCACAATGATTTGTTTGAAATCTGCCTTGACATCGACCAGCCGCTGCTGACCTGGCTGGAACAACACGGCCGCCTACCGCTGCCGCCCTATATTACCCGTGAACCAACCGCTCATGACGCCGAGCGCTACCAAACCGTTTATGCCCGACAACCGGGTGCCGTAGCCGCTCCGACTGCTGGATTGCACTTCGACCCGACCTTGCTCGCTCGGCTCGCGGAGATGGAGGTTGCCCGCACATTCATCACGTTGCATGTCGGCGCCGGGACGTTCCAGCCTCTGCGGGTGGAGCGCATTACCGAGCATGTTATGCACGCTGAGCGCTTCGAGATTGCCTTGGCTACGTCTGAACAGATCCGCGTTGCCAGAGCGCGGGGCGGGCGGGTGATTGCAGTCGGCACTACTACGCTTCGGGCGTTGGAAACGGCCAGCGATGAGGATGGCATCCCCCAGCCTGGATCGGATGAGACGCGCATTTTCATCTATCCAGGGTATCGGTTCCGTTGCGTTGATGCGCTGATTACTAACTTTCATCTGCCTGAGTCCACGCTACTGATGCTGGTGGCGGCTTTTGCCGGACAGACGGCAGTCTTGACTGCCTACCGCCACGCGGTAGCGGCGGGCTATCGTTTTTTCAGCTACGGCGATGCCATGTTCATCACCCGCGCCCCGCACCACTAAACCACAGCCCCAGTCAGCACTGCCCAATTGCCGCTGGTAAGGTTGCAATTGCCGCTCGCTAGCCCCTACAGTTATTGGCATCTTTTCCTTTGGAGCCTGCCATGAAACGCATTTTTCTGTTTGTCGCCACTAACCTGGCGGTCGTGGTATTGCTGGGCATCGTCGCTCGGCTGCTCGGCGTTGATCGCTTTCTCAACGAGTCGGGACTGAATATCACCAGCCTGCTGATTTTTGCCGCTATTTTCGGTATGGGGGGTTCGCTGATTTCCCTGATGATGTCTAAATCCATCGCCAAAATGTCGGTGGGCGCTCAGGTGATTGAACAGCCTGCCAGCCAGACCGAGCGCTGGCTGGTCGATACCGTTCAGCGCCAGGCCCAAGCTGCCGGAATCGGGATGCCGGAAGTCGCCATTTATGACTCACCCGAACCGAACGCCTTCGCCACTGGCGCTAACCGTAACGCCGCACTGGTAGCTGTCAGCACCGGGCTTTTAGAGCAGATGTCGGCGGAGGAAGCGGAAGCGGTGCTGGGTCACGAGGTGAGCCACGTTGCCAACGGCGATATGGTGACGTTGGCCTTGCTGCAAGGGGTGTTGAATACGTTCGTCATAGCCCTGTCGCGTGTGGTCGGCTCGGTGGTCGATCAAGCGCTGTCACGCGGCCAGGAGGATCGCGGCCCCGGCATGGGCTATTACCTGACTAGTATGGTGCTGGAACTACTGTTTGGCTTTATCGCTTCGCTGATTGTGATGTGGTTTAGCCGCTATCGGGAATTTCACGCCGATGCAGGCGGGGCTAAACTGGCTAGTCGTGATAAAATGATCGCGGCGCTGGAGCGATTGCGGCAATTGCATGAACCGTCACAACTTCCATCGCAGATGGCGGCGTTTGGCATCAATGGTGGGCTGGGCGACGGGTTGCGCCGATTGCTAATGACGCATCCCCCGCTGGAGGAGCGCATTGAAGCCCTACGTCGGCAAGGCTAGCGTTAGGCTCATCAAAGGAACCGGCGTCTGGCCTAACAAGCCGCGCCGGTTCCTCGCTGAAAATGTAGGTTTTAGCCAGCGTATTGCTTGAAATCGAAATCAAGGGCGGCGCTGGCTTCTGCGACCATATTGCCTTGCACCAGGGTAACGCCGAATTGCCAGATACTCGCCATCTGCGGCGCTGTGGACACGCCAGCCGCCACCACCCGGACATGTAATTCCTGGGCTTGCTCGGCCAGCTTCGCCATCGAGCGGCGGCTATTCTCATCTTTAGCTTTCGAGAGCTTCTCGATCAAACTGCCATCAAGCTTGATGAAATCGGGCAGCATCTCCTTCAAAAGCCGCTCAGAATGAGTCTTGCCGCCGAAATGCGACAGGGCAATGCCACAGCCTAATTCCCGCAAGCGGGTGCGCAGCGCCTTGGTTTCCTCGAAATACTCCTCGGCGTTATCTTCCTTGATCTCCAGCACCAGGTGATGCCCCGATAATCGGCTCTCCTTGACGCGCTTGCTGAGCCAATCAAAAAATTCTTTGTCCAGGATCGAGTTGTAAGAGATTCTTAGGAACAGGATTGGTGGCTTGGCCCCGGTTTGCTGGATCTCCATCAGCACGGACAGTCCCCGAATGATGGTCCATTTATCCAGCGCGCCCATCGCCCCATAACGCGCCGCGACCGCACCCACCTTCTCCATAGACTGCGGGGAGCTGCCTTCTTCATCGGTAATCTGCAAATACGCCTTGTAACGCGCTTCTTCAGCGGTTTCAAAGCTGACAATCGGCTGATAGAGCAGGCTTAAACGGCCTTGTTGGGTCAGCGCTTCCCGAATCATGCGGATGATGGCTTCATCCTGAGGACTCACCGAGCCTTTCTTGTCAGACACAGGTGGCACGTAAACCTCGATCTGATTGCCGCCTTTCTGCCGGGCCGCTTCGCAGGCACGATCCGCATGCGAGAGAATTTGCACCGTGGTCTCATCCCCTGCGCTGGCTTTGTAAATCCCAATCGAACAGGTGGTGGTGAACATCTTGCCAAGCATCTGGAAGGTGTGCCCAGCGATGGTGGTACAAATCCGCTCGGCCAGTTCCTTCGGGTTAGTGGGAGATTTTGCCGGCACATAAATCGTGAAAACTCCGCTGGCAAAATGCGCGGCGATGTCTTCAAACGACAGCAGGGTCTTGAGCAGGTTGGCGGCTTCGCGCACGAATTGTTCGACGGCTTCAAAGCCCATGGTGTGGCGGAGCGTGGCGTAGTCGGCAAACAGCAGGTAGAGAATGCTGCCATCATGGCCGATCTCCAGCGTTTCCAGGAAAAACCGACGGCTGTAGAGTCCGGTCACTTCGTCGTATTTCAGTAAATCTTCCAGTTGCTGATTGTGAACCTGCTTATCCGGCGTGGCATCGCGCACGATGATCTGAGTGCAAGGCTCGTCGTTCATCCGTGTCGGCGCACACTCCAAAAAGATCGGAAATGTCGAACCATTAACCCGCACTCCAATCAGCTCGACCGGCTCAATCGCCTTGCCGGAACGGATACTGCGACGCAGGACGCTCTTGAGCGCATCCCGATACGTAGGCGGTACCATGTGCAGTAATTGAATATGGGCCAAATCTTCCTTGCGCTCGTAGCCAAATAACCGCAGGTAAGCCGGATTGGCGTAGGCGTGTAGACCTTCGTGAATATAGGCGATAGCTTCCTGAGTGTTTTCCAGCAGGGCCTGGGTGCGGCTTTCGCTCTCTTTAAAGCGGGTCTCAAAGGATTCGGCGAGTTTGCGCGCCCGCGACTGTCCCAATTCCTTACCGATCACCGCCATTAAGTGATCCGCATCGGCCAGCGGCGCAAAGTTATCGGCACCTTCGAACAACAGGTGAGCCGGTTTGTGTTGCTGCTGAGCATTTTCATCGACCAGCGCAATCAGCGGAATGACCTGATCCGATTCCGCCACCATCAGCCGGATTTCGGCCACGGTCGGCAGACCATCCGCCACCCGAAGCAGGATCAAGTCCAGCGGCTGATAATCAATGGCATTGCGGGCCGCTTCGCCCGAATCAGCTTCGGTGAGTTCGACCTGGTAGTCATCACCCCGCAGGGTTTTGACAATATGTTCAATATCCGCTTTGGCGCGATCCACGACAAGCAGATTGATGATGGAAGGCTCAGACACGCGTTGCAACCTCTACTGATGGCCAGCATCCCGGCCGAAAGCCATGGTTCACGCTGCTTTATACCGGGGTCTTGGCCAGTTGACCCGGTTGTTCCCGCACCAAGCGAGGCAGCAAATAGCCCGGTAACCGTTCGCGCAATGTGTTCATGATAACGGATGCCTCGGTTTCGTTCACCTCATAATGGGCTGCACCGCGCACCCGGTCGAGCAGGTGCAAGTAATAAGGCAGCACACCGGCGGCAAACAGCGCCTCGCTCAACTCCACCAACACGCCCGCTTCATCGTTAACTCCCCGCAACAGCACCGACTGATTCAATAGTGTAACATCAATCTCGCGAAGTCGCTGTAAAGCAGTGCGGACAGGGGCGTCGATTTCTCTGGGGTGATTGGCATGGACGACCATAACCGGTTGCAGCCGGGTCGCAGCCAGCAGGCCCAATAAACCGTCATCGATCCGCTCCGGCAAGACAATCGGCAGGCGGCTATGGATGCGCAAACGCGCCAGGTGCGAAATCCGCTCCAGCCCCGTCAATAGCACGGCCAGGCGCTGATTTGAAAGCGATAATGGATCACCGCCGCTTAAAATCACTTCGCGAATGCTGGGATCACGGGCCAGATAGTCCAGGGTCGGCCGCCAATCGTTAAGATCGGTTTGCGCCTCGGCATAGGGAAATTCCCGACGGAAACAATAGCGACAATGAACCCCGCACGCGCCGGTAACGATCAGCAGTGCCCGACCCTGATATTTGTGCAGCACGCCCGGCGCTGCTTGCGCCGCTTGATCGCCAACCGGATCGCTGACAAACCCCGGCGTCGCGAGCAACTCCGCCGCCAAGGGCCAGATCTGCCGCAGCAGCGGATCATCCGGATCACCCTTACGCATTTTGGCGACGAAACCACGCGGTACCCGCAACGGGAACTGCGTGGCCCAGGCTGTGGGCAATAAGGCCGGATCAAGCGCCAATTCTCGCAGCAATTCGGCCGGGTCACGGATCGCCTGGGCGAGTTCTCGTTGCCAGCACGGCGTCTGCCGCTGGCGCGCGTTTGCCAGTATCATAGTGCGTTTCCACTCAACCCTTTCATTAAGGCGGACTGCCGCATGGCAATGTATAGTACCAACGAATTTAAAAGCGGACTCAAGATCATGCTCGATGGTGACCCCTACACTATCGTCGAAAATGAGTTCGTTAAACCTGGCAAAGGTCAGGCATTCAACCGGGTTAAGGTGCGCAACCTGAAAACCGGCCGGACGATCGAGCGCACGTTCAAATCGGGCGACACCGCTGAGGGTGCCGACGTGGTGGATGTCGAGCTGCAATACCTCTACAACGACGGCGAACACTGGCATTTCATGGACCAGCAGAGCTATGAACAGCTCACTGCCGATGCCGCCGCGGTTAGCGATGCCGCTAAATGGCTCAAAGAAGAAGCTATCTGCCAGGTCACCCTCTGGAACGGCATACCGTTGAGTGTAGCGGCTCCCAATTTCGTTATCATGACCATCGTGGAAACCGATCCCGGCCTGCGCGGCGATACCTCAGGCGGCGGCGGTAAACCAGCAACCCTGGAAACCGGCGCGGTGGTGCGGGTTCCGCTCTTTGTGCAAAGCGGGGAAGTCATCAAGGTAGACACCCGCACCGGGGAATATGTTTCCCGCGTTAAAGAATAGCGTGCAAGCCCTGCATTTCTTCTGTGGCTTCTGACCTTTGGCGTCCTGAAGCGACGCTAAGCACGCTGCGCTTGCGCGCCGAATTGCTCGCGCAAATTCGGGCTTTTTTCGTAGCGCGCGGGGTTTTGGAAGTTGAAACACCCATCTTGTCAGCAGCGGCGATTCCCGACCCGCATTTGGCCAGTTTCAGTACGCGCTATGCCGGGCCGGGGCCTCTGGATGGTCGGGCGCTGTATCTTCACACCTCGCCAGAGTTTGCGATGAAGCGGCTGTTGGCGGCGGGAAGCGGCTGTATCTATCAGATTGCCCGAGTCTTTCGTCTGGGGGAAGCCGGACGCCGCCATAACCCGGAATTTACCCTGCTGGAATGGTATCGAGTGGGATTTGACCATCACCAGCTGATGGCGGAGGTGGCGGAACTGGTTAACCAGTTATTAACCGACCGCTTGCCCCTGACCCAGGAAGTGGAGTGGTCGCGCTACAGGGCACTGTTCCAGCATTATTTGCAGATCAATCCACAGCAGGCTGGCATCGCTGAACTAGCCGCCTGCGCCACCGCCCATGGGGTTTCCATCCCACCGGGGATGCCAACTGATGATGCTGACCCGTGGCTGGATTTGCTGCTGACCCACTGCATCGAACCTCAGCTAGGTCAGGGACGCTTGACCTTTGTGTACGACTATCCCGCTTCACAGGCAGCGCTCGCGCGGTTGCGGCCGGATGATCCCGCAGTCGGCGAGCGCTTCGAGCTGTACCTCAACGGGATAGAACTGGCCAACGGGTTTCACGAGTTAGGCGATGCCACCGAACAGCGTCGCCGGTTCGAGCGGGAAAACACCGTGCGCCAAGAGTTGGATCTACCGGTGATGCCGCTTGATGAACGGCTGCTGGCGGCTTTGGAATCTGGTCTGCCGGACTGCGCTGGGGTAGCCCTGGGTTTTGATCGTCTGGTGATGCTGGCGGCTGGTGCCGACTCGCTGTCTGCTGTGCTCGCCTTTCCGCTGGATCGCGCCTGACATCAGCGCCTAGATCGGTAGCACCAAAGATCCCAGCGGTTGCCCCATCTGCACTGTGGCGCTTGCGGCAATGGTCGGCTCCCAACACACCGCCGCTTTGCCAAACAGCACGATCACTGTCGAACCCATATTAAAGCGGCCTAGCTCAGCGCCTTTAGCCAATCGTACCGCGCCTTCGCCAGATGAAGGGTAAGTCCATTCCCGGATCGCTGCACCCAGCGGCGGCGTGATGGCCCCAGCCCAAACCGTCTCCATGGACGCCACATTGATTGCCCCAACCAACACTACCGCCATCGGCCCGGCCGATGTCTCGAACAACGTGATCACCCGCTCGTTGCGAGCAAATAGGTTAGGTATAGTCCGTGCGGTCAGCGGCGAAACGCTAAACAATTTGCCCGGCACATGAACCATGGCCTGCAACTGGCCAGCCAGCGGCATGTGAATCCGGTGATAATCGCGCGGCGATAGGTAGAGCGTAATGAAAGACCCATCTTGAAACGGCCGCGCCCGCTCTGCATTGCCGCCAAGCAGCGCCGTCAGGGAAAAAGTTCGTCCCTTGGCTTGCAATAGGCTTTCGCTTGCCGCTACGCCGATCTGGCTTACCGCGCCATCCACCGGGCAGCACACCACTCCATCACCGACCGCAACCGGTCGCGCTTCAGGTTTCAGCGCACGGGTAAAAAAAGCGTTGAAATCCGGATAAGCGCGCGGATCAGGTTCAAGCGCTTCCTCCAGATTCACCTGAAAGCCCCGGACGAAAGCCCGGATCAAGCCATTCTTAAACCAGGGCAGGCGTACTCGCGTTAGGCGATAGGTTAAGCGCGTTAGCAACCGCTGCGGCCAGAGATATTGCGGCAAATTGCGCAGATGATCGCTCCAGGAAGCGGACGGTTGATCGGTAACAGAATCAGGCATTACATGAAATCCGATAAATAACAAAAGGCCACGGGTTGGCTAACTTTTTAAGGGGTGATCTGGCGAATCTTGATGAAATCAGCCGCCAATTTTTCAGGGTCTTGCGGTGGGGTGAAGATCGCGCGGGGCCGACCGGTCGGGTCGATTAAAGTGATCGTTGAGGTATGATCGACCGTATAGGTCGTCGCTTTTTCCGCACTTGATCCGCGTTGATAAAACACCCGCAATGGCTTGGCCAGACGCTGCAATTGCTCGTCCGGGCCGGTCACGCCCTGAAATTTGGGATTAAAAAAACGCACGTATTCGCTAAGCCGTTCCGGGGTATCGCGCTGGGGGTCCACTGAGATAAACAGGTAATTGGTGTCCTGGTCAGCGCCCTGCCTGGCGAGAATTTTTTGCAGGCGGTCCAGTTCGGCCAGGGTCAGCGGACAGATATCCGGGCAGAAACTGTAACCGAAATAGAGAAAACTCCATTTGCCGCGCAAATCAGCGCCGGTAAACGGCTGGCCGCTGTGGTGGATCAAATGGAACTGATCCAGCGGCTGAAACTCCCGCAGATAAATCCCGCTAATCTCCGGCGCGGGTGCGGTACGCTCGCTGAAAAGCCACGCCCCCAGCCCCCAGCCCCCGGCCAGTGCCAAAACGCCGATCAATAACAAACCGATTATCGCTGCCCGCCGGCTCATAGTCCTTCACCTTGATCACACCCTACCAGATGGCCAGCGGTTTGGACCGGCAGGCCAGGATTCTTTAGCGAGCATACCCGCTCTGTCGATGAAACGGTAGAATCCTACCCAAACCCATCAGGCCCGCCGAGCAGGCACCTGAGCTTACACCCAGCCCAATTTTGTTTTAGTTAGCGTCACTCCCAACCGAGGCTTTGATGACCGATTACGACGACGCCCTATCCCACCTGCATACCCTTCGCGACTTGATCCGTTGGGGCGCTAGCCGCATGAACGAAGCGGGTCTGCATTTTGGTCACGGCACTGACAACGCCATCGACGAAGCGGCGGCCCTGGTGTTGCACGCACTACATCTGCCGCCGGATTTACACGTTGAATATTTTCAATCGAATGTAACGTTGGCTGAAAAGCGGGCAGCACTTGATCTACTGGTGCGGCGGGTTGCCGAGCGCAAGCCAGCGGCTTATCTGACCCAGCAAGCCTGGTTCATGGGGCTGCCTTTTTACGTGGATGAGCGGGTGCTGGTACCGCGCTCGCCTTTGGCCGAACTGATCGAGCGCCATTTCGCGCCGTGGCTTGATGACGCCCGTCAGGTGGCGCGCATTCTGGATCTTGGCACCGGCAGCGGTTGCATCGGCATCGCCTGCGCCTATGCCTTTCCCGATGCCGAGGTGGATTTAGTGGATATTTCCGCCGAGGCGTTGGAGGTGGCACGTCGCAACATCAGCGAACACGGTCTGGAGGATCAAGTCACGGCTATTCGCTCTGATCTGTTCGCCGCGCTGCCAGGTTGCCGCTACGAATTGATCATCAGTAACCCACCCTATGTCGGTGCCAAGGAATTGGACAATCTGCCTTCTGAATACCAGCACGAGCCTCGATTGGGGTTAGCGGCAGGCCGCGAGGGGCTGGATGTAGTTGCCGAAATCCTGCGCCAGGCCCTCCACTTTCTGAGCGAAGATGGCCTGTTGATTGTCGAAGTCGGTAACGCCCAATATGCCTTGTGCGAAGCATTTCCCGACCTGCCATTTACCTGGCTGGAATTCGAGCGCGGTGGACAAGGGGTGTTTCTGCTCAATGCCTGGCAACTGCGTGATTTCTGGGCGACAAACCCGTCCGAACCTGTCTAGGCCCGCAAGATCGACGGCTTGATCAGTCATGCCATGGGCACTCACCGGGTTGATGAATTCCAACAGCGCCCGGCACGCATGGCGCAATGGCCTAAGCTAGGCGTCGAATACGCGCAAGGGTATCCTGTCGATCTGCCTGCGCGCTGGAGTAACGCTTGATGAATACCGCCCTGGTTTTCGACTCCGCCTTGATCGGTAAATACGATAAGGCCGGTCCCCGCTATACCTCCTATCCGACCGCTGTCCAATTCCACGAGGGATTTACTGACGCCGATTATCAAGAAATGGCGGCGATGGGCAATGCGACCGGCAAACCCCTCTCTTTGTATCTGCACATCCCGTTTTGCGATACGGTGTGTTTCTATTGCGCTTGCAACAAGGTCATCACCAGGAATCGCCGTCACGCTGGCCCTTATCTGGAGCATCTCTATCGGGAAATCGCTCTGCAAGGCGCATTGTTCGATCAAGCCCGACCCGTGACGCAATTGCACTGGGGTGGCGGCACCCCAACGTTCATCAGCCCCACTGAAATGCGCGAATTGATGCGCGTGACCGGCGAGCATTTTCGTTTACTGACGGATGACAGCGGCGAGTATTCCATTGAAGTCGATCCGCGCGAGACGGACGATCACACCATCGCCTTGCTGCGGGAACTGGGGTTCAACCGCTTGAGCCTGGGTGTGCAGGACTTCGACCCGGCTGTGCAAAAAGCTGTCAACCGGATTCAACCACGGGAAATTACCCTCAAAACTGTGGAAGCCGCCCGCCGCGAGGGTTTTAAATCAATCAGCGTCGATTTGATCTACGGCTTGCCACTGCAAACCGTCGCCAGCTTTGGCCAGACGATTGACGAGCTTATCGCGCAAAATCCCGACCGGATTTCGGTTTTCAATTACGCCCATTTACCGGATCTTTTCAAAACCCAACGCCAGATCGATGCCGCCGCCCTCCCCCCGCCAGCGGTCAAACTCGATATTCTCAAGCTGACCATTGAACGTTTAACCGCCGCCGGTTACGTCTATATCGGCATGGATCATTTCGCCAAACCGGATGATGAGCTGGCGCAGGCGCAACGAACCGGCGCTTTATACCGTAACTTTCAAGGCTATAGCACCCATGCCGACTGCGATCTGATCGGTTTGGGGGCCACATCGATTGGTATGGTCGGCGACAGCTACAGCCAGAATTTGAAAGGACTGGAAGCGTATTATGAACGGATCGATCAGGATCGACTGGCTGTCTTTCGGGGGGTGCGGCTGGATGCTGATGACCGACTGCGGCGAGCGGTGATCACCGAATTGATCTGCCACTTCACCTTGAACTTCGCTGCTATCGAAACTCAGCACGACATCCGCTTTAACGACTATTTCGCCGTAGAACTGGTGGAGTTAGCCGATATGGCGGCAGATGGCTTGCTGGCGCTCGACGCCACCGGCATTCACGTCTTACCCCCCGGTCGCTTGCTGATTCGTAATATCTGCATGGTATTTGACCGATATTTGCGCGAACAGGCCACTCGGCGGTTTTCCCGTGTGATTTGAAGGTCCACCACTGGACGCATCCGTTAGCATTCAGTGGCATGAAGTGAACTTGTCGCCTGGCGATATGACCTAAGCTCATCTTATGGACCTGTTGCAGGAGTAACCACCTAACACTATGCGCTTTTATCCAATCCTCTTCGTCGTCGGCTGTGGGATGGCCACCGGGCTTACCTACGCTCTGATGAATGGGCGACTGAGCAGTGCCTACGCGATGGTGTCGACGCTGGAAAAAGAGGTCTCGCGCAAAGAGTCAGAGCTGTTGGGCTACACCAAGTACACCAGCTATCTGACCGTCGGCAAGCAATCGCTTGCCGAGCAGATGAAGCTGCTAAGCGCGACCATGGTGCGCGAGGAAAGCGTCACTCAGGTCATTGAAAAATCACTGTTGGGACTCCCATCGAGCGGCACGGTCGCTATCTGGTATACAGTCGAATATTCGTTTGGTTTCGACTTGCAACCCGATAGCTACGATGTGCGCCCCACGCCATCAGGCATTGAAATTTCCATTAAAAAACCTGCGCTAGTGGCGACGCCCGCAGTGACGAATTTACGCTATAAGGTTCTAGCGGGCGGTTTATTCACCGATGAGCAAAGCGCAGTACTGCGTCTCTATGAAGAAGCCGCGCAAACCGCCAGGCAGCAAGGCGAGGCGCTGGCCTCGGATGCTGCGGTCATCGCCCTGTGCGAAAAGCGCCTGATTGCCTTTCTACACGACTTCATCGCCAAGCAACCGGGCGTCAAAATCGTGCCGCAAATTACAGTCGTCTATCGTTAGACTTCTGGGCAGCAGCGACCCCCTCAGCGCGCCCGTTGCAGGGCGCGAATCCCCTGTTCCAGCCCTTCCAGCGTTAACGGATACATCCGCTCACCCATCAGCTCCCGCACCATCTGAATCGATGGCACATAATTCCAGCGCTTTTGCGACTGCGGGTTCAACCAAATCGCCCGTGGCCATGCCCGTAACAACCGATTCAGCCAGACCTCGCCCGCTTCCGGATTAAAATGCTCAACGCTGCCGCCGGGGTAGGTAATCTCGTAAGGACTCATAGTCGCATCGCCGACCAGGATCAGCTTGTAATCCTGACCGAAGGTGTTAAGGACCGTTAAAGTATCCGTCTTTTCGGTATAACGCCGCCGATTATCCTTCCATAACCCCTCATACACCATGTTATGGAAGTAGAAATATTCCAGATGCTTAAACTCATTACGAGCTGCCGAAAACAACTCCTCACAGGCACGGATATGGTCATCCATCGAGCCGCCAATATCCAAAAACAGCAGCACCTTCACCGCATTATGCCGCTCCGGCACCATTTTCAGCTCCAGATAACCGGCATTGCGGGCGGTGGAGCGGATGGTGTCGTCCAAATCCAGTTCCTCAGCCGCACCCTCACGCGCAAAGCGACGTAAACGGCGCAGCGCCACCTTGATATTGCGGGTGCCGAGTTCGACGGTATCATCCAGATTGCGAAACTCGCGCCGATCCCAGACTTTAACCGCACGCCGCTCACGGGATTGGTCCTGACCGATGCGAATCCCTTCCGGGTTATAGCCATAAGCCCCAAACGGCGAGCGACCGGCGGTGCCAATCCATTTATTACCGCCCTGATGACGGCCTTCCTGTTCCGCCATCCGTTTGGCGAAGGTCTCCATCAGCTTTTCCCAGCCGCCGAGTGATTCGATCAGCGCCTTGTCCTCATCGCTTAGGGTCAGTTCCGCCAGCTTATGCAACCATTCCAGCGGGACCTTCGCGCCGAACACCTGATCAAACACGGTTTCCAATCCCTTGAAATGACTGCCGAATACCTGATCGAAGCGGTCATAATGACGTTCATCCTTGACCAGCGTCGCCCGTGCCAGATAGTAAAATTCCTCAATGCTATGGGCTGTCACGTGCTGGCTCAACGCCTCCAGCAGCGTTAAAAACTCGGTCAGCGTCACCGGAATACCGGCCTGGCGCAGCTTTAGAAAGAAATCGGTCATCATCGGCGGCAATCCCCGGCAAACCGTTGTTTAGGCAGAGCCGAAAGCGCTGTGGTTAATCCTTCTTCCGGCGTGACATAAACAGCAGTCGCTCGAAAAGGTGGACATCCTGCTCGTTCTTTAGCAACGCACCATAAAGCGGCGGGATAATCTTGTGCTGATCGCCGCGTAACGCCTCCGGGGGAATATCTTCCGCGACCAGCAACTTGATCCAATCAAGCAGTTCGGAGGTGGATGGGCGCTTTTTTAGACCCGGCACGTCGCGGATTTCGAAAAACGCCTCCAGGGATTCGCTGAGCAGGCGCTTTTTCAAATTGGGATAATGGACATTGATGATCCGTTCCATGGTCTCCCGATCAGGGAAACGGATGTAATGGAAAAAACAACGGCGCAGGAACGCATCAGGCAACTCCTTTTCGTTGTTGCTGGTGATGATGATGATGGGCCGCTGGCGCGCCTTAACCACTTGCCGCGTCTCGTAAACAAAGAACTCCATGCGGTCGAGTTCGTGCAGCAAATCATTGGGAAATTCGATGTCGGCCTTGTCGATCTCATCGATTAGCAACACCGGCTGAATCTCGGCGGTGAAGGCTTCCCACAGCTTACCCTTGACGATGTAATTGCCGATATCGTGCACCCGCGCATCGCCCAACTGCGAATCGCGCAAGCGCGACACCGCGTCATACTCGTACAAGCCCTGTTGGGCCTTGGTGGTCGATTTGATATGCCATTGCAGGAACGGCCGGTTCAAAGCGCGGGCCACCTCCTCGGCCAATTGGGTCTTACCGGTACCCGGCTCACCTTTGACCAGTAAGGGGCGACCCAGGGTAACGGCGGCGTTCACCGCCATCATCAAATCATCGGTGGCGATGTACTGCTCGGTTCCGCGAAAACGTGATTCAGACATGAGGATCGGCTCTCCTGCGGCGCGGTGACAACGGTAGTGGCCCGATGGATTGTCCAGCAGATAGGGCCTGTAGCACAAGCTACGCTAATCCGCCATCGGTAGCCGGATGGATGCGTCAATTCGCTGCTGATGACGCTTGTTTTATAAGAAAATGTTATTTGCAAGCTTCGATTTATTATGCTTGTTGCATAAGTTTTTTTGCTACTGTTAATGATGAACTGATCCGACATTCCGGATTCTCTCCTTCAACAGCGAGCGAGCGAATAGACGATGAAGGCGAATAATATTCTCGAAACGATTGGCAACACTCCGCATGTGCGCATCAACCGACTGTTCGCGGACCGTCCGGTTGAAGTGTGGATGAAGCAGGAACGCACCAATCCCGGTGGCAGCATCAAAGACCGCATTGGCCTGGCCATGGTCGAGGACGCCGAACGCCGTGGCGTCATCAAGCCAGATACCGTGATTATCGAACCGACCTCCGGTAACACCGGAATCGCCTTAGCGTTGGTGGCCGCCGCCAAAGGCTATCGGCTGATCCTCACCATGCCAGAATCGATGTCGATGGAACGACGCCGTTACCTGGCCGCACTCGGTGCGGAGCTGGTGCTTACGCCCAAGGAAAAAGGGATGCCAGGCGCTATTGAAAAGGCACAGGAATTAGCGGCAGTGACACCCAACGCCTGGATTCCCCAACAGTTTGAAAACCCGGCGAATGTTGACATTCATCGGCGCACCACCGCACGGGAGATTCTCGCAGATTTCCCCGAAGGGCTGGATTACATGATTACCGGAGTTGGTACCGGCGGCCACATCACCGGCTGCGCCGAAGTGCTAAAGGAAAAATTCCCGAACTTGAAGGTGTTTGCGGTCGAACCTACGGCCTCGCCGGTATTAAGCGGCGGTCAACGCGGCCCACATCCGATTCAAGGGATCGGCGCTGGTTTCGTGCCGGGGGTGATGAATGTGAAGATTCTGGATGGCATCATCCAGGTTCCGCACGAGGAAGCGTTCAAGTTTGCCGTGCGCTGCGTTAGGGAAGAAGGCATCTTCATCGGTATTTCCTCAGGTGCCTCTTTGGCTGCAATCGCCCAGAAATTACCAGAAATTCCCGACGGTAGCCGAATCCTGACCTTTTGCTACGATACCGGAGAGCGTTATCTGTCGGTCGGTGGCTTGTTTGAGTGAGCACTTCTATGAAAGCATCCCTCTCCGCGAAGGAGAGGGGATTTGGCGATGCACACTGAATACAGTCGCTAATCCGGCATAAAAACTTGCAGCACCTCATTGAGGAAACGCAATCCCAACGCGGTTGCTTGCAAACGCTGCGGGGCCGTTTCCAACCATTTCCGCTCCCGCGTCTCACTTAAGGCTGGCTCTAACGCAGTTAGTGGTAAGCCGGTCCGCTGGTCAAACAAGTCTGCTGAAACTCCCTCCACCAGACGCAAGGCGTTCATCAGGAATTCAAGCGGCAAATCCTCTTCGGCAATGCGGCCGTCCCCGCCGATGCCCGCGAGCGTACCCGCCTGTTTCAGATAATCGCGCGGCTGTTTCAGCTTCCAAAGCCGCTGAATCGTCCCGCTGGCAGGATCGGTTAGCTTGCCATGCGCGCCTGCACCGATGCCCAGATAATCGCCAAATTCCCAATAATTCACATTGTGCCGACACCGCTGGCCCTCGCGTGCATAGGCTGAAACTTCATAGCGCGCGTAGCCGTGCCGAGTAAGTTCAGCGTGTGCGCGCTGTTGGAGCGTATCGGTGGCCTCCTCTGCCGGTAAGGGAGGCGGTGACTGGTGAAAAGCGGTATTCGGTTCGATCGTGAGTTGGTAGTACGATAGATGGGCCGGTTGCAGGGCCATGGCGTCGGCAATATCGGCTAAGCCTTGCTGGATCGTCTGCCCCGGTAGGCCGAACATCAAATCCAGATTGAAATTGACCAATCCGGCGGCATGGGCCGCTTCGGCGGCGGCGATGGCATCGCGGCGATTGTGAATCCGGCCTAATCGCTCCAGGTGCTCGTCACGCAAACTCTGCACGCCAATCGACAGACGATTGATGCCGATGTCGCGGAACTCAACGAAGCGGCCCCGCTCGATAGTGCCGGGATTCGCTTCCAGGGTTATTTCCGCATCCGGGCGCAACGGCAGACGCGCGCGTAACCCGGACAGCAAGCGATCCAGTGCCTCGGCTGAAAACAAGCTGGGCGTCCCCCCGCCAAAGAAAATACTGTCAATCCGCCGTCCCCAAACACGCGGCAAATCCTGCTCCAGATCAGCCAGCAGCGCATCGACATAGGCGTATTCCGGCAGCGGCCCGCGCGCTGGGTGGGAGTTGAAATCGCAATAGGGGCATTTGCGCACGCACCACGGAATATGAATGTACAGGCTCAGGGGAATGGGTGCAGAGAAAACCAGCATCGAGCAGATGTTCCTTATAATCCGTGTTCTACCGGCTTAATCGGCAGCGTGACCAACCACCGCGCTCCGTCAACGTTTGGTTCCAATGTGATACCGCCGCCATGCGCCGTTAATAACGACTTCACGACCGCCAGGCCCAAACCCGTGCCGCCCTGGGCGCGCGCCGTGGTGAAAAACGGCTCGAAGACCCGCGCTGCATTGCCCGCAGAAACGCCGGGGCCATCATCGCTGACGAGAATCTGCACCCGCTCAGGATCCATTGCCGATTTGACGCACGCGAGGGTAACAGTCACCTCAGCCCCTCCATGCTGGCGGGCATTATCCAGCAGATTGCTCAAAATAGATTCCAGCACATCCGGGTTGATCGCGGCTACGACCGCAGGTAGCGGCTCAATGAGGCTCATCGGCAAACCGAGTTCCCGATAACGAGCAGCCAGGCGGCGAATCAGGTCGGCGACCTCGGCCCGGTCGCTGGGGGTGGCTTGCAGCACATCGGCACGGGCCAGATCCAGCAAGCGCCGCACCATGCGTTCCAGGCGGGCGGCGTCCGCATCAAGATTACCGAGAAAGCGCTCCCGTTCGGCGGCGGTCATACTCTCCAGATGATCACGTAACAACTCCACCGCGCCACGGATCGCCGCCAGCGGCGTCTTGAACTCGTGCGAAACATGAGCGGCAAAGGTGCGGATATAGTCAGCGCGCTGTTCTAAAGAATCGGCCATGGTTGCCACGGCTTGGGACAGATCGGCGATTTCTCGTGTAACGGGCCGGGCCAACGGTGTCACCGCGCCCTTTTCGCCTGCAGTGGCACGTTGCGCCTGCTGTACCAATTTCCGCAGTGGTTGTACCACGGTTAACGAAGTTAGTATTGACATGGCAATGACGGTGGCCAGCAACAATCCCACCGCCGCCAACAGATGATAGCGTTTGCCATGTAACACCTGAGACAGCGAGGCGGGGGTGCGCCACAACAGCGCCACGGCCACAACCCGCTCACCCTGGAGAATCGGTGCCGCGACAAAAACCCGCAACAGCGCGCCACGACTGATTGAGTCAATCGCCGGAGGCGGTGCGTCGGGAATCCGTTGGCGCAAGAGACTCACCGGCTCACCCGCCAGCGCGCGGCGCACCTCGGCAAACGGCGTGAGCGAACGACCCAAGCTGGGGCCGGTAGTGGCGACGACTGTCCCATGCGGGTCAGCCACGGCGATTCCCGCCAGCGTCATCACCTGGGCATCAACCAGTAACGCTTGCAATTCCCGCCCCACGGCTTGCGCGTAAGGATCGGCTGGCGCAACGGGGGCGATCGTGTCGGGCGGCGGCGGTTGCAGGGTTTCTTCGGCCAAATCCAATTGGGCCGGATGGGGCCGCCAGCGCTCCTCGCGCAAATACCTTTCCCGCCAGGTTGACGAGAGCGGCGAACCATAAGCCGGATCAGTCGCTGTTTGTGGGGCCAGCCGGGTCAGTGTCGCCCGGTAACTGGCGGCGACAAAGGCTGCCTGGGCCAGCAATTCCGATTCCGTCTGGCGCACCAGTGCGCTGTCATAAAGTCGTAATGCCTCCAATCCCAGCAGCGGCAACCACAGCACCGTCAAATTCACTGCCAGCAATAGATAATGCAGCTTGAGCCGAGGTCGGGCCGACGACGGCATTCAGCACGGCCCCAGCCGATAGCCAATGCTGTGCAGCGTTTCAATGGGATCAGCGCCGACGGCTTTAAACTTAGCGCGCAGCCGTCGCACATGGCTGTCGATGGTACGGTCGCTGACCACGCGATAATCCGGATAGCCGCCGTCCATTAACTGATCACGGTTACAGACTTTGCCGGGATGATTCAACAAGGTGCGCAAAATCCCGAACTCGGTCAGCGTCAGCACGACCTCCTGATCCTGCCAGCAAGCGGCGTAACGGTCCAAATCCAACCGCAAGCGCCCATGTTCGAGCCATGGGCCGCCTGAGGCTGCCGTATCGCGCCGCTCCTCCTTGCCGCGCCGCAGAACCGCCCGCACCCGCGCCACCAGTTCGCGCGGGCTGAATGGCTTGGTCACGTAATCATCGCCGCCCAGTTCCAACCCAACAATCCGATCGACTTCATCATCGCGCGAGGATAGGAAGATGATGGGCGTGGTGCTGCTGCGCCGTAGCGTCTTGCAGACTTCAGTCCCGTCCAGCTCTGGCATGACGATATCCAACACCACCAGATCGGGCTGAGTTTCGCGAAATTGCTGTAAGGCGTGCTCGCCGTTTTCCGCCTCAACCGTTTGGAAGCCGTCTTTTTTCAGGGCAAAACAGATGACATCGCGGATATGGGGATCGTCATCGACAACTAAGATCATGGGCATGGTCTGATGCTCGGCTCGCTGATAAGGCGCTTATCGCAACGTTGTACCGGATCAGGGTTTAAACGCCAGCAGCAAGACGCCACCGGCGATCAGGCCGATGCCGCCCCACTCTTGAAGGGTCGGCCGCTCCCCCAGGAAAGCAACAGCGAAGATCGCCACCAGCACCACGCTGAGCTTATCCACCGGTGCCACCTTGGACGCTTCACCGATTTGCAACGCCCGAAAATAACAGACCCACGAAGCGCCGGTTGCCAGCGCGGACAGACCGAGAAACAGCCAGGTCCTGGCGGATAACTTAAACGGATTTTGCCACTTATCCGCATAGCCGACGAACGCAGCCAGCACCACCAGGATAATGGCGGTCCGAATCAGCGTCGCCAAATCAGAATCGACCCCTTGAATGCCGATTTTGGCGAAGATAGCGGTCAGAGCAGCGAAGATCGCTGACAGGAAAGCCCAATAAAACCAGGTTGTTGAACTTAGCATGACAGGCTGATGGCAATCAGTTGGATTCCTTAAGGTAGCATATTGGACGCTGGTGGCGCGCTGGCGGGCTAATTCCCTCGTCGTACCTATGAAGGGCCATGCCCTGTAGCCGGACGCGGAATAATCACTTTAAATTGATTGCCGACACGATCATCCACCAATTCAATACTCGGCCAGGCATGAAGGGCGCGGGGAATGCCGCTACCTAGCCCCCGATAGGGCAGCAAATGCGTTGCATGTGAAGCCAATAGCGGGTTGCGCATATTCGACAGACCGAAGCGAAGCTGCTCCACATTTAAATGATTGGGCAGATGGCCGGGGTTACTGATCTCCACCCGGTCGGTGAACACCAGCACGCGGATTGGTGCGCTGATAAAGTAATCACGATGGATCAGCGCGTTGACCAGTAATTCCTGAAAAACGATTTCGGGAATTTCTAGTATGCCCAGACTGTTAACACCTTGATCGCCCTGAAGATGATGAAGGTTGCGTTTAATGAATCCTAAAGCGCGCTGATATTGCCCGGCCAGCCGGTCGAAAATATCTTCGCTATCCAGATAGCGGGTTTCGCGCAGCTCACGACCGGAGATAGCGACCGCCTTGATCATGAAAGCGGGCCGAAATTGCTCTGGCCGTTTGGCGAACAGCAATAACCCAGCCAGGGTCAGCACACCGTCGCGCAGCAGTCCCATATTCTGCAACAACCGCGTAAGCGGCTGGCCAGTTTCTTCTAACGACTGCCGATAGCGGCTTTCCATATAGTCGGCCAGCGTACGCTGATCAATCTGCTCGATAGTGGCTTGCGCAACCGGTACTTCATCGGCATAGATCAGCCCAGCTTGCTGGAATAGTCGCTGCATTTCTTCGCGCGCTGTGACATGCCGCTTGTCCGCACCGCTTTTGACCCAGATACGGCCCTGATGGTCGGTGTAGGGTGGGTTTAAACCCGCTGGTGTCTGAATCACCATAAGCAGTCCTTGCGCTGTTTGCACATTGAAAGACAGCGGGTTGACCGGCGGACGCACCGACTGAGATGCTGCATTGGAAAGTAACTGATTTAAGCGGGCGATATCAGCCGTGGTTAATCCCACGACATCGCCTGCATCAGTGGCCCCGACGATCAGTAATCCGCCGCCGGAGTTGGCAAACGCTACCAATTCCGCTGCTAACGCATCAATGTGGGCTATGTTTTCCTTGAATTGATGGCGGCTATCTTCGCCGCGACTGAGAACGGCTAACACGTCATCTGCATTCATTCAAGGCACTTCACGAGTGGTTTTGGATGCAGCGAGTCTAGCGAAACCGGCCCGCCTATGGATAGCGGGCCGGTGAGGCGCGGCTAGCAGCCGGTGCGTTGTGGGCGGCGCCAGGCACCGCCTATCAGCAGAAGGCTCGCCAGCAGCAGCATCGCCCATTCGGAGAGGGTAGGAATGTCGGTGACGGGAACCGCCGGGCCGCTGGGATCGCTGATGGTCCCGTTGGCTTTCAGATCCTGATCCCCCAAACCGCCATCCGTGAGGTTGAAGGTCACAGTATCCCCGTTGATTGACGCTTGCGACATTAAGTACCAGTGCTCGGCCTGATCGGGCGTTGGGCCATATTTCCAGTAGCGCGTCCCTTCCGGCAGGAGGGCGGGATAGCGGATCGTCAGCGTGACGGTGGCCCCGGGTGTGCATGGGCTGAGGGTAAATTTGAATAGCCCATGCGGGAAGCTGTACCCGGTCGGTGGGGCAGTAGCGACGCTGCTGAGCGCTACGAATCGGGAATCACCGGCAAAGCCACAGGCACCACCCCCGCCGCTGACGGTGGCCGTAGCGCTACCGGTACCAGTGGCGGTAGGACCGGTGAAGCTCTTGGTGGCTGCCCGCTCGAAGGTGGCACTGAGGGATCTGGCACTGGTGACATTCTTCAGGGTGCAGGTCAGGCCCGTGCAGTCGCCGGTGAAACCGATGAACCGGTAGCCGGGTTTGGCCGTGGCCGTACAGGTGGCACTCTCCCCAACGGGCACCGGGTCGGGCGTGCAGGTGATGGTGCCCCCCTCCGGGAGGTTGGAGGTCACCGCAATGGGATAGGCATTGGCCTGACAGCGGACCACCACACTCGTGATGGGGGTGCTACCGACTGTGCCACGACCGCTTGAGACAGAGCAGGCCTGAGTCGGACTGCCTGGTTGGGTAAGGACAGTTACCGCGTAAGGGCTTCCGGAGGCGAGCGCCAGGGGGAAAGTAAAGGCCCCATCGGCCGTAATGGCGAGATCGCTGCCGCCGTTGTTTTGCAGCACCAGTCCACGGCCGGTGAGTCCGGTGACAGTCCCGCCCACGGTGTAGGTGCCCTCGGCGCTCCATTGGGCATAGAGGATGACAGCGCTAGCGGGCATGAGGAAAGTTTGACCTGCCGCGTAGGACGTTCCCGCACCACCGGGCAGCGTGTTCCAGCCCCCGAAGGTGTAGCCGGTGCGCACAAGGTTACCGGTGTTGCCCGCCACCGTGACTGTGGTACCGGTGGCGGGATTGCCGCCTGCCGGGGGGGTTCCGCCGGTACTGCCGTTACCCTCATACGTGAGCGTCTGATTGTTACCTATCCATTGAGCATACAGGGTCAGCGCATTGGGCGGCATGGCGAAGGTACTGCCCGCTGAATAGCTCGTACCGCTGCCATTGGCTGCGGTGTTCCAGCCGGTGAAAGTGTAACCAGTGCGGGTGAAGGGGTTGGTGACGGTGGTGACGCTGCTGTTAGACGCTACACTGGTCGGGGCCGGGCCGGTACCGGTGCCGCCGTTGCTGTTGTAGCTCAGGGTGTAGACCGCTTCAAAGGTGGCGATCACGGTGCAGTTGCTGGTGATCTGACCGGTGGTCACATTGTTAATGCCCACGCCTGATGTGACGCCGCAGCCACTGATGCTGGCTACGCGATAGCCACTGGCCGGGCTGGCGGTGCAGCTAGTGGTGGCGTTGTAGGCGACGGTGGTGTTGGTGCAACTGAAGGTGCTCGTCCCGGCGCTCCCGGCCATGGCGGGGGTGACGGTGTAGGCACGCGGGGCGATGCAGGCCGTGGCCGCCGTGCTGGTGCCCCCGTACTGACCGTTACAACCCCAGGTGAAGTTGGCGGCGTTGCTGGTGACGCTGGTCGCCGTGCCGCCCGTGCACAGGGTGCTGTTGCCGCTGGGGGCATTGAGCCATGCCTGTCCGGTGGTGGTGGTGTTGCAGGCGCCGTTGATGGGGGTGGGGATTTCGGTAAAGGTGACGCTGGGCGTCTGATCGTTACTGCCCGCTGTGAGGCCGGTGATTTCACAGGTGTTGCCGCTGCTGATCTGGGTGCAAGCGCCAAAGCTGGACACCTGCCAGCCGCTGGCGGGCGTGGCGGTGCAGATATATAGCAAAACCAAATAGGGTTGATTATTATGAAGGGATGAGTTACTCACTGGATTTTCGTCGTAAAGTGCTAGAGGTCCGGCAACGGGAGGGGTTATCGATCGCCCAGGTGGCCGAGCGGTTTGCG